>LULQ01000024.1_pt1 | contig 58137 bp, 75 predicted proteins | sample 728091 | NCBI WGS metagenome assembly LULQ01 (sample SAMN03860285, study PRJNA289734) | marine metagenome | biome: seawater column; feature: ocean; material: water; isolation source: Red Sea water column Station 149 - depth 10m | place: Saudi Arabia: Red Sea | collected 2011-10-15 | depth 10 m
ATATTATTCGGGACACGGAGCGGGGCATAAAGTTTAGTTGTTCCATGCACGATCTCTGGAATATAGCTTGGTTTAGCAAAGCGTCTGTGTCCATCTCCAAAGGCTCGCCGTTTACATCGACAAACCACACAGGAGGTATCGAGTTGTATTTACGTAGATTAGCTATGACGGCACCCTGTACTGCCGCCCCTACACCGTGCTTTCGTGTAAGACACAAGGTTTTGTTGCAGTAAGCGTTGATTGGTGCATCGCTACACTTATACGCATACTCCTTACGTTCTAGCTGTTTAGCTACGATGTTAACCTCACTAAGAGGTAAAGGGGGATCAAGATACTGCATATTGTAGGTGAGTATCTCTGTTTCCCAACTGTCAGGGTACGCCTTGCGTAGGTATACACCAAGATTAAATAGTCCATTGTTTCTACCGCCCTCGGATATCTTCTTGCTTGCCAGTATCTGTAGACAGGGGGGACCGTCCATCATGGGCTCTTCTTTCTTAGCGTCTCCTAGCTGTAGACTAGCTATCTGTTCAGGTGTTTGCTTATACTGTTCATACAATTCTAAAAACTCATCAAGCGTGGCGCTTGTGCCGTCGTCCTTGATGGCATACCGCAGACCCTCTTCTGCATTGAAGTACGGTAAGTTTAGAAAGTTACCGACATCGTCACGGTCTAAATGTAACTTGATCTGCTTTGGAAATATCTCACTACCGCCGTATCCTAACGCGGCAGACATTTGTTGTAACGTAGCTTGCATATCTTTGGCTTCTATCCACTCTGTGGAAAACAGAAAGCAGTGCGCTCCGCCTGATTTGGAGCGACAGATGACCAAAGGCAGTTTTAGCTTACGTATTTGTTCTATTAGCTTTTTATGGTCAAGGGGATATTGATCCACATCAATACACCCCCAGACACATTTGTTTTCTTCGTTTATGGGTATGATACCAATACCACGGCCTCTGCCTGATATATGACCTTCCCATAGCTCTGTGGACCGTGGCTCGCGAACTATCGCGGCACGGCCCGTGCTCTTACCATTTAATTGCTTCTTATCAATCTTAAACGTGCCATAAGCTAGTTGCAGACCGTCAAAGATTGCGGCAAATTTTTCTATTGATGACATACTTTCTCCCATAAGGTGGGGTGATGGACTAATATCTTTAAATCCACTGTTCGGAAAACCATCACCCCTACGCGGCCGCCTCTTTAGAACGGTATCTGATCTTTTTCGCCGCTCTTAACATCGTCATTCTCACGCTTCACTTCAACGTTGCCCGCTTGGACACTTTCGGAGAATGATTTAGCTTGTTCATATGTCGCTAAGTTTCTGGCAAACTGTGCGGGATCTTTCTTCTGAGTTTCCTCATCAAGAAGTGGTCCCTCAAGTTGCATTTCCCAACCATGCCATGAACCTTTGTCGTTTTGTTCGGCTAATGTTTTGAAACGAAACTTGTACGCGAACCGTGCAAACCCATCTCTGTCACACTGTGCCATAATCATGCTATTAAATTTGCGTGATTTTTTAAGCTGTGTAGACTTCATAGGTATCAGCGCAGTCTCGCCTTTGCCGTCCTCACCAATGACCAACACAAAGTGCTGATGCGTTTCCTCGATGTAATCCCCACTGCCATCGGTGCAATACTCCTTATTGTCATCCTCTGACCGTTTTACCTCAGGACACTCTGCACGTGTCTTGTAGACCGTAGGAGCGCCGCTCCCTTGGCCTCTGGGGGCCCATCGTAGAAATTCACGCTGATAAGCTACCGGAACGACTGTGATGCCCTCCTTACCGCTGTATAGCGCTTCTGTGACACTATTATATATGTCACCCTTTTTACCATCAAGCTTGTCCATCATTGGATCAACCCCTGATAGTATTTTAATAAACGGTAAGGCAAGATCGTCTTTACCAACGTTCTCGTTACCCTTGCCCGCATCTTTTTGAAGTTGCGCAAAATCAAATGCGGCAACCTCTGTGGCTTTCTTTTCAGCCACGGCCTTACTTGCTTCAGCCATTCTTTGCTCCTTTCGCTTTAGTAATAACGGCTCGTTGACCAACATACGCCCCGAATAACTCCATCGGGAACTCATCACCATTCTCAACACGTTCTTTGACGAAACCCCGTAATGACATGGGTTCGATCTTTTCAGTTTGTGTCGGGACATATCCCTCTTTTTCGGCAAACGCCTTGAACGAAGATGCAAGATCGTCTTCTCCGCGTCCAAACTGACAAGAAATTGTGTTTTTAATAATGTCGTCATGCCCATGCTCCCTAAGCCATTCGTAAGCCGCAGGACGGTTATCTACCTTAATAGACGCCCCATACTGTGGCTTAATAGTTACTTTTGATCCGTCTAGTAGAGTAAACTCCATAGAGTTAGCTTCTGTCATCAGTGCGGGTAAGTCTTCGTCCGTCATCTTTAACAGCTTCTTTTTTTCCTCTTTGAGTTTCTCCTCTAGCTCTTTCACAAAAGCATCTTGCTTAATAATGGCTTCGGCAAATCCAGTAAGCGTGGATAAGTCTTCATTATCTAACGTATGCTTGGAAAATAAGGAGCCTTGATTGGCGTCCTCTTTAAGCTTCTTCATTATGTCCATATATCGTCCTTTCTCTTTCGCGATTAAAAACCTTTTCAGGTCTTGACAATTCTATATATATGCGTATATGTTCTTATAGTCAAGAGGTAAAAATGAAAAAATATAAATTTAAAACGAAACCCTTCGATCATCAGATGAAAGCGCTCCGTGATTCGTGGGACGCAAAATATTATGCACTATTTATGGAGATGGGTACAGGTAAATCGAAAGTGGCTATAGACACTATGGGAGCCTTGTATACAGAGGGCAAAATAAACGCAGCTCTAATTATATCACCCAAGGGCGTGTATGATAACTGGGTGCAAGGAGAGATACCCACACATCTATCCGATGACATCAAGATCAACATGGTGCGATGGCAACCATCCAATGCGCAGTGGTTTCAAAAACAAATGAAAACGTTGGTGTATGAAAAGTTTGATGGGCTCAAGATATTTGTTATGAACACCGAAGCATTATCCACGCCTCGTGGGACGCAAGCGGCACATACTTTTCTTGAAGCTAACGATGAGAATATAGTGATAGTGGACGAAAGCACCACTATAAAGAATAGAACCGCTAACCGTACAAAAAATATATTAGAGATGAAAGGTATGTCTAAGTACAGACGCATACTAACAGGATCACCCGTGACCCGTAGTCCGATGGATTTGTTTAGTCAATGTATGTTTTTGTCGGCTATGGCACTGAACTTTCAAAGTTTTTATGCGTTCCAGAACCGCTATGCCGTAGTGCAGAAGCGTGTCATGGGACCGCGATCCTTTAATGAAGTGGTAGGATACCGACGATTAGATGAGCTCAATGATAAGCTTGAAGCATTCAGTAATCGTGTGTTGAAAGAAGATTGTCTGGATCTGCCAGATAAAATGTATGTGCGCCGTCTTGTTCCGTTGTCCGAGGAGCAAAAGCGATCATATACGGAGATGAAACGTTTAGCCCTTACCAAGCTTGACAATGGCGAACTTGCCACGACACAGAGCGTGCTGACACAGATCATGCGTCTGCAACAGATATGCTGTGGTCACATACAAGATGATGAGGGTAATACAGTGAACTTCACACATGGGCGTTTGAAAGAACTGCTCGATATATGTGAGGAAGTACAGGGAAAAGTTATCATTTGGGCGACATATACCTACGACATCCAACAGATAGCGAATGCCCTGCGCGACCGCTTTGGGCCCGATGCGGTCGCAACCTATTATGGTGAAACCCCACAACAGGAGCGTCAAGAGATTGTTGAGCGTTATCAAGACCTTGAAGATCCCCTACGCTTCTTTGTGGGACAACCAAGAACGGGCGGGTATGGAATTACCCTAACAGCCGCAAGCACTGTTATTTATTACAGCAATAGCTACGACCTAGAGATACGCTTGCAGTCTGAAGACAGGGCGCATCGTATCGGTCAAACTAATAAAGTAACGTATGTGGATATCATAGCCCCAGAAACTATAGATGAAAAAATACTACAGGCCCTGAGAGAAAAGATAAACCTTGCGCAACGAGTATTAGGTGAGGACGCTAGGACTTGGCTCTCTTAGTTTTTAGCACAGACCGGATAGTTTTAGCTTGTTTTGCATGAGTCTTGGAGGCTTTTCGTAAACCTTTTTCGACTTTCTTTAATTTGTTTTTGATCTGTTTAGTCATTTTTTCTGGGCCGTCCTCTTTTTCTTTTTATTTTTGGCTCTGAGATCTTCTTTGGCCGCCCTCGCGATTTGGGCTTGTCTGTTTTTTCCTTGAACTTTGGCTCGTTGTTCGAGGACCGTGAGGATTTGGATCTTCCTAGCAAACGGTTTATTAATTCTTTTAACTTTGCGAACAGTTGCTTCGGCATCTGCCACAGTGGCAAATTTAATAGAGACTGTGTCTTTGGGGTTTTCATCGGTATATAATCTCCTTCCTGACCCTTTTGGTTTCTTTCCAGTGCCTTTTAGGGGGTCTTTGCTCATCCACGTAGGCTTCCTATACCTTCAATGAGCGCACGGTCCTCTGGAAATAGTGCAGCAAAACGCTGCCGGTTTACGGGCTGTGTGTTCTGAACAGGATTAAGTGTTGGTGAAACTTGACTAATGTTTGTTAAATTTGGTTGAACGTTTGGACTTTGTCTTTGTAAAACAGGTTCTCTAACATTAACGTTAGTCTGTTCCTCCTGTACTTCAGGTACCTCGGGTTTAAAATCTTGTGGTTGTTGAAACTCACCAACGGAGAAAGCGGGAATCTGTCTTCTTAAAGGTCCTGCAAACAATCTGTCTACTAAATAACCTGCTAATTTATTTCCTATATTTTTCTTTTCTTGTTCCGTCTTACCTCTGCGCAATACGGTAGCCAATAAATCTTTGTCAGAAACAATGTCACGTAAAAGATCCATTTTAAGAAAATTAGGCATACTGGCAAAAACTTCTTTGTATGCTTCTCTAAATACCTTCGCACCACGACCTGCGGCTATCAAAGATCCTGTGCCAGAATCACCGGGTATTAAAGCTTGCAATCGAGTACCTGCACTGGACCCTAAAATACTTAATACTAAATCTGCACTTGGACCCATTTTTGTTAACAAAGTATCTACATCAGCGGCACTTCCTTTAAAAATAGTTTGTTCGAGCTCAACCATCTGTCCAAACAACTCTTCAATATTTTTCATTTCAGCTTTTGTATATACCTCATTTTCAACTAACCATTCGGATATACGTTGCTTGTTTTTTGCTTTTGGAAGCGGTGTAAATAATTGACGATAGGCTTTGGTAGCGTTTAAACTTGTGGTTCCTGCGCCAGAGTTCATAAATATAGAGTCTAAAATAGCGTTTTTAAATCCTGCTATGGCATCCACTTTTGTAAACGTTTCATTAGTAACAGGACTTGTCCACGATTGTGGCGCATTCTTAATAACAGAATATAATCTGTCTAAATTTTTAATTGGTGCAGGATTTGTTAGTTTAATAGCCTCCATAATAACATTTGTTGGAGAATCAATGTTCTGATCGGGCAACAAACTTTGAAAAGAAAATCCTTGTGTCGCTCGTTTTACAGTATCTTTAGTTTCTTGTTGCGCTCTTTGAAACAAAATAAGCTTTCCTGTGTCGCCATTTATTATATCTAATAGATCTTCGTTAAGATCAGGAAAAATTTCTAACAATCTCTTATTTTCATCTTTATTCATCCACTTTTTAAGTGCAGGAACGCTTACTTTAGTGGGATCTTGCGGATCAAAAGCCTCAGATCTGATTAATCTTATTATATTATTACCTGTAGCACGTATGTCTTTAGAAGACTGAAGTATATTCATTACGTTGTCATAAGCGGTAGTGCCTAACTCAGCTACTGTCTCGTCCGCTTCCCTAAAAATAGCCACGCCCGGTAAGTTCTCAAGCTGCGCTCTATTTTCTGCTGTCCATTTTCTAAGTTCTTCAAACTCAAAGACACCTGTTTCTTTATTTAGAGCGGCGTCTTCAGCACTCTTTAACAAAGCAGCACTCTCTTCACCCCCAAGTATTTTTGAAAACAAAGCATTTAACTGAAACTGCCCAATGTCATCAAATTCTTTCACTCTTAACACCGCAGAATCTGTTTGATAAATTTTTCTACCTAACTCTTCAGGCGTAGTAAATAACCCGCCGGCCTTATTAAGTCTTGTCACCTCATTCACATATGTTCTCGTGTAAACATCGTTAAACGCTTTTGAGTAAGCGCGTGCTATATCGTATTCTACATTTGTTCCTTCGGGCAGACTATTGATATCACGTAAAACAGCGCGCGCAAATTTGCTTGCAGCTCCTCTTACAAAGTCATTATTAGGGTTTTCTCGCGCAATTGCTAAAGCTTTACTATACATAGATAGTAATTCACCCATAGTGACAGGAGCAACTTCGTCTGGCATACGCTCTGGATCTAATCCTAACTCAAATTGTTTTCTGTTTTTGAAATTTTCTAATGGAGCTAAAATGTCCATGTCATCTTTATAAGATTCGGGAGCCGCGTGCGGACTTTTTATTTTATTAAATATTGTGATGAAGTTTGGAACATTCGTTTGATTACCTTTAGGGTCTAAAAAGTTTTCAATTACAAGGCCTTTATTTATATTTCCCCATAACATACTTTCCTTAGCGCGATCATTTGCTTTGAGGCGCTTAATCATTTCGTAAACTTTATTACCATATACCGCTAAATTTTCTAATTCATCCCCGGTGTCTACACCCGTTTTTAACTTGTCAAAGGATTTATTTAGATCTTTAAGTCTTGCGTTTAAGATAGTCTCCATCTCACCTTCAAAAGCAAATTTAAAATTTTCAGCCGCCATAGAAATAGTTCTAGGATCGCCTAACCCATATATTGCAAGAAGACCCGTTCTAATCGCTTCGATACCTTGTGTGTTTGCTTCATCTCTTTGTTGCGCTATACCTTGTGATGTTAACTCTAAAGCTTTTTCTAAGGCCAAAATAGCGGGGCTTCTAGACGCTACACCCGAGGTTAAGTTAACTGCTACGCCTGTTTTTTCTTGATACTGTTTAAGCATCTTACCTAAATTTTCATCAGTAAGATTTTTAATTATCTTTTCTACGTCCCCACCGTTTCTCTCAATAAAATCAATTAAAAAGTTTGCAACTTCATTTTCGTTTTTACCCCTTAACTTATCTATTGTTCCTTTAATGAGGGGACCAACTCCTCCTTCTTCTTTGACAGTTGAATAAGCCGCTTTTATACCGTACAAACCATCTACAATATTTCTAACAAAAAAATCTCCAAACAATCCACCTGAAAAGCCTCCAAAACCCTCTGCCACGGCAGCCATAGTTTTGTCACCCGGATATTTTTGTTCAGCCGCTCCTCTTAAAATACCTGATCCAAGAACAGCAGAACCTTCAATAGCTAAGAAAGTTCCGGGTCGCTCATAGGCAAAATTGCGCATTCTATTCAAAAAGTTTTCATACCCGCGTGTAATTTTAAAACTTATTGGCGCTTTAATTTTTTTCTTGCCTGAAAGAAAGCTTTTTTTGGTAACCACAGGAGTAAACGTATTAGCAATAGCTAAAGGACCTAAATTTATATTTCTATAAGCAAGATACGGAAGTAAAGCTAATGAGGCGTTTTCACTTATAGTTTTTCCGGCAGCAAACTTATACTTCGACCCGGGTAGGATTATTGGATCGGTTCCTAAAATTTTTTTACTAACCTCAGATCCGGCGTCTAACCCTATAATAGAAGAATAAATCCCTACCGCTGTTGGCAAGATCACTCGAGCCGCAGCTTGAATAGGCGTTACAGGAACGGCGGTCAAAGGGTTTAATTGTAGCGCAGCGTTTGTGGCATAAAAGCCCGAAGCAAAAGCAGCAGTTGAAAACATTCCGGGTATTAATCCACTTTTTAGACCACCCTTTACAGTTCCCTCTTGAACAGGCCGACCCTCCACATCTGTGGCCAATAAAGATAAAATGGTAGGCGCATTTAAAGGCTGTCCACCTAACCCAATAGTTTCCAACCATTTGGATTTACCCGAATAAAGTCCCTCCTCCGAGAAAAAATCATCTGAAAAAGGCTTACCGGCTTTGATCTCTGAAACTAAGGCAGAGACTAAACCTTTTTCCCCCGTTTTATCTGTTGGGTCATTTCTTTTATACACATCTAAAAGTTGTTCGAACTCTTCGGTAGTGAACTGGGCCGGAGTAATTGGATTGGTGTTTATTTCGGTCACTTATTCAACCCCTTTTTAATTAAGTCCTGTGCCCTTTGAAGATCTTCAGGCTTGACGGTGATGTCTTGAACATCCCCTATTTGAACACTTTCTAGTAAACTTAACAAGCGTTGTATCTCTAAGTTGTTACCACTCAAGTCACTGCGCTGTGAATCCTCTAAACCACCCTCTTCTAACAGTTTATTATTTCTTATATACTGTTGAATAGCTAATTTTTTGAGAGTAACAAGCTTTCTTGCTTCTGATTCCGGATCAACAAAGAAAGCATCAGGGTTTGGAAATAATTGAGCAACGTTTGCCATTTCTGCAACAGGAAACTTGTTGTTCACAACTAACGAAGATCTACCTAGCACTGTAAGTCCTCTGACAAATTGTCTGGCGTTTTGTGTTTCAGTACCAAAATCTTCAATAAATTTAGGTTTGATAACCGGTGGAATTAATGACGTTATACCGTCTATAAAAGCAGTCAATTTAGAGTAAGCACCTGTTCCTAATTTTGCCTGAGCAAAAGCATCTTTAACTGCCACAATATCTTCGAGGCTAGTAACAAACGCACCTGTGCCAAAGTCTACACCATTAACAGGCTGTCCATCAAAGTTCTGACCTGACAAACTGCTGATGATAGTTTTATTAATATCTTCTAGATTTTTTGAAGCTTGTTTCTTAGATCGCTCTGATTTTATTACATTGAATGTTGTCTCTTTACTTATCGGAACGGCTCCTGCCGGCATCTCTACTTTTTCGCCTTTTTTATTTACGAAAGATTTGCCATTATCGTAACTAACAACAATTCCTTTATCATCCCCTTTCTCAACATAAAACGCTAGAGGAGTGCTTTCGCCTGTAATCGTAGTCACTGTAGCACTTCCACTTTGTTGTTTGTTAGCGGCATTCATTCTATCTATTAAAGGACCAAACTCTTCAGAATTTTTATCTACAATATGCTCTACGCCGTTTATTGTAACTCTGACTAAGTCAGGCTTAACAGGTGCGGTCACACTCCAGATAACTTTTGGATTGTCTGGATCAGTTACGTTAACAAGTTGACCTTTATCGTCTTTTTGAATTACAGGGGTTGGAGTAACTTTAAGCAGTCTGTTTTGAACCTCTGCGGGATAGGCCAAGAAGCCCTCTCTGTCTGTACCAAACTTATTAAAGTACATTTCATCTGTGATGACACTTAAACCAAGTTTAATCTTTTGGTCTGTTTCGGATAACTTTTCAAACTCCTCTGGGAACATCTTAAACTGTAAGAAAAAGTCTCTGCGTGTAACAACATCTAAATCTCGAAGTTGTCTCTTATCATCGTCGCCCAATGCCTCAAATTCTTTGGGTTTCATCTTAAACGTTCTAAAGAACAAGCTTTCTGTAATACCCGGATCTGGCTGTATTCCTGATGGTAAGGTGGTAGCTACTAATTCAGGACTTTTCTTCTGAAGCTCATCAAATTCTTTTTTATCTTCTTTGTTTAAAAGATCAAACAATCTGGAAGTACCTTTAGCAGGAATACCACCATACACTTCATTTTTTGGATTTGTTAAAGAGACAAATTTATTCTTCTTGTCTTTTGGCGTTCCTATGTATGCACCTTTTACATAGGCCTCATCACCTGTACCTAAGGGCCCTTGTCCTAGTATTTTCATTAATAGTTCGTTAGATTTTGGATTTTTAGTGTCGAAACTTCCTATAGCTTGTCCATCTGCTCCTACAACAGTTTTAAAATCAGTAGTTGCAGCAGTTGTAGATTTAACCCCTACGTCGTAAATACTACCTCCTTGAGTGCCTTGAAGTGCTGTGTAAACGTCTAGCTCCGTGTTTCCATCAAAGTATTTTTTAGCTCCTTCAGGAGTTTCATAAACCATTGGTTTTGTTGTTTTTGTCTTTTGTTTTAATTTAGCAAGTTCTAAGGCATCTGCTCTGGCTTGTTCCGCCGCAAGTTTAGTTTCCGCAGACTGTAGTGCTGCTAGTTCTATAGCTCTTTCTTCTTTTGCCGCTTCTTTCTCTAGTTGAAGCTGTGCCTGTGCTCTTGCACCTATCTTTTCTGGTAGTTGCGTGGACCGTGCTGCCATAGCCAACCTCTCCGCAGGACTTAACCCGGGACGCTCTCCTTCCATCGGAGCAGCAAACGCTAACGCAGCAGTGGCAATATCAAACAACATTTGCGCTTTTGTCATACGTTTTTGTTGCTCTGCCATAGCTTGTCGTTCAGCAGCATCACCTAAACCAACTTTACGATAAAGATCTAACTGACTTTCAAAAAGCTGATTTAATCTATTTTTTCCTGTGCCGGGATTTTTGCTCTCTGCATTTAAAGCATTATTAACCTTATTTTCAGCATCCTCATCGCCAGACTGACCTAATAACCCCGTCACACGAAGAAGATTTACTGGAGATTCGCCTGTAGGTATGTAAGGAAACGCCGGATTAAACGAGAATTGGTTTCCGCCACCCGCTATTCTGTTTAAATTTAAGGGGCTGAAGTATTCTACAGGGCGGACTTCACCGCCTTTGTTAAAATTTACGGGAGCGGTCCCGCCGGCCTCCATCATCGGTGGTTCGGGAACCGTGGACATTATGCCCCCGGCCATCGGCCCTTCCATAGGTTGCGTCATCTCTTGCTGTGCAAGCTCACCTATACCCTGATCTACATTCGCTAACATCATAACAGGCTGCACTAAGGTCAACACGGACTCTGGTGTCTGGTTCGCGTCACCGGGTCCGACAATTCCGGCTAACTCTTCGCGTCTTTCTTCTACTGTTGCCTGATCGCCACGCATTGTATTCATTACCTGTTCGTAGTTTTGTGCCTGATCTAAATCACCAATACCACCTGCGGCTTGTGCTAAAGCGCTCTGCACTATGTTTGGATCGAGTTGATCCTGCATGGGCATAGGGGGCTGTTCTGGTGCAGGCATAGGCATCGGAGGTGCTTGTGGAGGAGGCATACCTGCCGCCATCATCGGATCACCGCCCATTTGCATACCAACAGGGCCACCGTATTCTTTTTCTATTACACCACGACCTATAAGTATATCTTTCTGTGTTATCTTGCCGTCACCGCTCAAATCAGGAAACGCTGCGCCTCCTTTTGCCATGAACATTGGACGTTGGCCCACCGCGCCAAGATCCACTCCAAATCTTTGATTAGCCATTTCGCCTACCTCTCCTATAAATTCATCTACCTCGCCTTGGTTCTGTTCGTCTAATTCTTGATTAATAAATTGACCTAATCTATTTAATGGACCCATTTGTCCTGCTTGTAAATTACCAATACCAACGGGTGTTGAAAAGCCCCCTATTGGTTCAAGAGGAACTGGATCGGAGCGTTGCGCAATATCCCCTCGAGAACGAGACAAAAAACCAAAAGGGCCTCTTCCGTAAAACATATCTTCTTGTCTACGAAAATTTTCCATATTTATTCTATCCTGCTCTGGATCACCTGTCATTGGAGGAGGCATCATCCGAATAACCCCGCTTGTTTAGCGCCGCCAAAAGCAGACAATCCTGCTATGCCTAAACCCAATAGTGATTGCGCCGGAGATACATCGGGACGTTGTACCTGTGATATCGTTTGTTGCGATGTTGGAGCCCCTCTGTATATGTCAGACAAGAAACCAAGACGTTGATAGGGCTCATATAGTTGAGCAAGCTCACTTTGTCGTTGTGCCTCTAATATTGCTTGTTGTTGTGCCTGTTGTTGTTTACCTAAGCCAAATTGTGTTTGTATGTCACGTATTCCTGTTTGCTGTGCTAACTCACCAAGACCGGCCTGCTGTACACCAAGTTGGCCCAACCCTGAAGCGGCTTGTAGACCTAGTTGACCTAGTGCTTGGCCTGATTGTAAATCAATGTCTGCTAATCCACGACCTGTTTGTAATCCGATGTTTGCGAGTGCCTGTCCTCTTGCTAAGTCTGCTTGTGATAGGGCCTGTCCTGTTTGTAGACCCAACTGACCCAAAGCTTGACCAGAACGTAAACCTACATCAGCAAGAGTTCGTCCAGACTGTAATGCTACATCCGCTAATGTCCGTCCGCCCTGTAACCCAAGTGCCCCTATGCCTTGCGCGGCGGCTAGTTGTCTCTGTCTTTGACCCTCTGCTGCCTTTTGTGCTTGTAAAAAGTTCTGCGCTTGTGACTGAGCGAGCGCCTGTGCTCTGTTTCTGCCCAGTTCTGCGCTTTGTATGGCTGCTCGACTACCTCCAAATGCCCCTGCTCTTGTCGCCCCGGCATCTATCTGTGCTTGCTGAAGATCAAACGATCTATTTATTTCATCCTGAACGGCTTGTTGATACGGATTCATATACTGACTTATGTCATCACCGGTTACAGCACCCGCACCTCTTCTGAAACCTGCTGTACCTTCGCCCACGGCTCCAGATACAAGCGGATCGGCTCTACCCATGGCACCTTCAATAAAAGGACGTGAAGCCGCCGCTGCATCACTTATCATTGGAGATCCGGCTTCAAAACCACCCGTAATAAAAGGATCACCCCGTTCTCTTCGCACAAGCCCAGTGCCCTCTGCTGCACCCTGTGTAATAAAAGGTTGTGCCTTACCACTCGCTCCAGACAATAAAGGTTGTGCACTGCCCACAGCGCCCTCTATATAAGGAGTTGCACCCGACAGTGTTTGTCCTGCTTGATTTAAATATTGCTGATAACCACCAATACCGCCAAAAGCAGGTGAAGCCATTGATAGCGCTTGAAGTTGCAAGGGGGACATTCCCGCTACTTGTTGAGTAGGGAGGGTTACTCTTTGATCTGCTAATTCTTTTGCGCTCTCAAGCAGACCAAGTTTATAGGCTTCTACCTCGGGTGCCTCTCGTTGTATGACCTGTTGTGTTTCTACCGCCATTATGCCCTCGCCTTTGCTTCAAAACTACGCATCATTGCGTACATATTTTTTATGCCTTTTTCATTATCGCCATTACCGGCACCGTTAACAGCATCTGTTGTCATTACAAATTCACCGGGCATCAGCATTGCGCGTACACTGTCTTTACCCTTGACTCCTTCGTCCATACCTATACCACCTGTACGGCGTGGAAAAGCCGGACCACCCTCTTCTGCTCGCATTATACCGGGTATTCCGGGTAGACTAGGATAAATTGTGGGTATTTCGTAAGGTGGTTCAGATCTCTGTAATTGTAAATTTTGCACAATATACTTTTCTCTATTTTTGTCTATTAGATCTTGACCCGTTTCAATATCGTCCAACTCTTCCATTTCAGGCTTGTCAAAGAAACCGCCTGCTGTGGCAGCTAAGGCGGTTATCGGCCCATATTTCCTAAGAAAACTTGGTTCTTTCCCATCAACAGCGGTGCCCATCAAGAGATCTTTACCTTTTTGAAACGCTTGTGGAAAAGTTGTAGTGCCTCCTGCTAAATTAGGATCTGCGGCAGCCTTTCCTATAAACGGCAAATCCTTCCCACCTTGTCCAAGAAGAGGTGCCGTTACGTTTTTTGCATAATCCAAAGGATTTGTTGTTAGAGAAGAACCCACTTTACCTAAAAATGTGCCTTCACCGGGCGCAAAACCACTAAATAAAGCAGATCCTGCTCCTGCTGTTAAACCACTAAACAAAGCCTCTTCAGCAGACTCTCCTTGTATCAAACCACCAATACCTGCGCCGAGAGCTGCTCCGTATGGACCAAAAGCCGCCCCTGCTATGGTTAATACAGGTTTGGCTACTTTACGTATGACATCGCCAACCTTATCAAATATGTCTTTTAAGAAAAACTCAGGTAGCCCTGTTTCTGGGTTTATAGAGTTTGCTTCGGCACCCACCACATATCTTTCGGGGTCTTCAATACCCATATCTTTGAGATGATTAAATATAGAGTCTTTAAGTTTAGGGTTTTTCTCTATAAGTGCCTTGGGGACCACAAGCTCGCCTGTTTCAGCATGAACGAGCTTGTCGTCACCATAACGGCCGTAGGAGGCCATGCGCACTGCAACATCTTGGATAGCACCTAAGCCATCTGTGCCAAAGTTTTCTTGGGCCTTTTCCCTGTATAAAGCTTCTTTTTCATGGTCTTCCAGATAAAAGTCGGCTATGCCACCGACTGGAAAAGAAAAGGTTTTAAGTGCTTCAGCCATAGCTACCCTATTGTTACTGTTACTGATCCTACCGTAATTGTCGCTGAATTACTAGCGCAATGTGGTCGATCTACCTTACTAATCTTAACAAATCCGTCAACTTCAAACAAGGCGCCTGTCTCTAAATCTTTATCACTACCCGACGGAAGCGCTGTAAATGTGAGTTTCGTGGCTCGTGATTCGCCCGGATTGCGTTGTTGTGCAATAAAAATAGAGAATGCACGGACTACCTCGCTAAAGTAATTCTGATCGTAACTATCCGGTGGATACGGAAAGTACGGGGCGGGGACTTGACGAGTAGACATCAGCGCCTCCCATCTGGTCTAAGCTGTATGCGGGGCGTACCAAGTCGCCACATGACCCCGGTATCATCAGAGGACACCTTAATTGCAAAACTTCTGCCACGCAAACGTATAAATGCCTCATCAGTAAAGGCTTCAACAGGCGTAGTTGCGGACCGCGTGACGGTGCTCGCGGACGTAGCGTCATAGTTTATTCCCGGATTTTGTCTAACTTGCACCGTGAAGCTTGCACTAGGCGCACTGTTTTCTGAATCTCTAAAGGTAATGTCCGGAATAAGTTTACTTGCCAGTAAAAACTTGTCGCCCTCACCCAGATCCATCTGACTGCTTTCTATATTAGACGATATTGCAGAAGAAGGGTTTGTACTGCCGTCATCTTGTCCAAATTCATGGTAATAAAGTTTATTATCGGTACTTGCGGCTATTGGATACTGGTTAATACCCCTATCTACCCATGCTGTACGCGGCAGGTTGCCAAAATACCACACTTTTTCTTGATAATTATATATTACATAACGATCATTAGCAGAGCTACTACCAGATGGGTAGAACCACCATACTTCACCATAAGACGAATTATGACCGGCTGTAACTTTACCTATCTGATCCCTGTTAAAATCACTGAAGACATAATCCAAAACAGTGCAAGGTAATCGTTGCACAGTACCACTGTAGACATAGAACTCTTTTGAGCCCATCCAATATACAAAATCATTAACAGCTACAGCAGAATTAGGACTTGCTATTGTAATGTTGCGCGATATCTCTGTAAGTCCAAAAGTAAAAGGTGGCCCTAAGAACTGCATGGAGTAGAGCGATACATCTGTATACACAAGTATCTGTTGTTTAGTTTGTAAGGCTACTACAATCTCTGAACCTGTAGATAAGCGTAGCTCCCCGGCAGTGTTAGTGGCTAAACTCTGCCAGTCTGTAAGACTTTCTTGTGACCCAAATCGTATAAGCAAGGGGTCTTGGGTACCAATATTAGCTTCTGGGTCACAGCCAAAAGCTATAACGTGTCTGTCAGGATCCGAGGTCATTATCTGTTTTGCAATAGTTGGTGCTAATGTCGAGCCCGACAAAGTGTTAAGCTCCACGGCCCGTGATGAGGTGCCCGAGGTCCGATCCCAATAGTAGATACCACCATTATTAACGTTAATTAACAGGTCTTCACCGAAGTTATCGTGCGTCCAGTTCGTTAAGTTTGCACCGGCTACTGTGGTAGTAAACGTCATGCCCCAACCAAAGCTTGCCTCTATAACCGCAGCGTTATCAGCATGAGTAGCCGCTGTTGTATTAAACGCACCACGCACCAATCCTGTAAAAGATGTCGATGTTGTTCCTGTATATTGCATAATTTCATCGTCGATCTTAATAAAATTAGCCGAACCTGTTGCTGTAAAAGCGGCGGCAGAATCTACAGTCACACTAGTGGCGGTTACATCTGACGCCAGACTGCTACCATTTATTAGGGTTACGGTATCATCTGATGCTGTAGCATTACCTTTAACTAAGCGTACTAACTCTCCATTTGCGTGCACGGCTGCGGTAGTTCCGCCGTGACCTCTCGTCACTGTTAGGGTGTTAGAGGATATATTTGTAATAATCATAAGCTCTCCTGCAACACTAATCACATCCGTTGTTGCCATACCCGATGCACTTGTTACATCAACGTCTGTTTCTGACGCATCAAGCTCTTCCGCTAAGGTTGTAGTTAGTTCATCTGTGTCAACGCCATTCCATACACCGGCACCCCAACCTGTGCCAAAAAAGTTTGTGTCTAATCCTGTGTTTATCTGATATGTCGCTACAGTTGAGCTGCCGCCATTACCAGAATCAGATCCAGACGCCGTAGCGCTTACAACTATAGTGTAGCTGTCATTATTAATTATAGAGGTTATCTGATGCTCTGCATTTAAAATGGTAGCGGTAACATTACCGCCTAAACTTGCAGCCCCCGAAAAGGTTACAAAATCGTTTAAAGCAGCACCATGACCGGCTTCTGTAACAGTGACTGTTGTGCTGCCATTCGTAGCAGCAAAAGTAGCGTCACCGGCAGTAGTAGTCAAACGTATTGGAGTGATATCGTTATATATACCCCCATCAGCAATGTAATATTTTAAATTAGTGCCTACACCTAAGAATTTTGTTCCCTCTAAAGCCACCCAACTAAATAACGCACGACAGGTTCCTAAGAATGTGTTGTCGCTGTACGCGGACCATCCGCCTATTTTCTCAGGGTAGCCAAAGCGAAAACGTATTTTATCGCCATTGAACCAACCGCCCTCGTTAGTGTATGAGGTAGTTTCTCTATTAATACCGGGTTTGAATTTAAGAGATGTTAAAGGCATTACGAGATTCTTAAAAAGAGAGTGGCTGCTCTACGACTTGTATGATTAGCTTCTCCCATCGCCCTCCAAACTCCAGTCAAACCAGTAGATGCCGAACCAGTAGCGTCAAGAGCAGTGTTATCAGAAAAATTGCTGTCTGCCATCAACATCCCTGAATACATCAAACCTGCATTGTTGTTATCTGCTCCACTTGAGGAGTTTGTATACGTCTGCCCTGCTGTGATAGTTGTGGTTCCTGATCTTGCCAAAAAAGCATAAGTTCCTACTTCTCCTAAACCTGTGTTTAAATTTAAACTTCCAGTGCTAGTCACAGTGCCATTTAACCCAGTGCCACCTGTAACTTGGGTAACTCCTGAAGATGTTACTTTTGTATTTAACTGTGTTTGAATATTACTAGTGACACCATCGAGAAAATCAAACTCAGTAGAAGTCACTCCAGTGGCGTGTAAAGTATCTAAGTAATTAAGCTCTGTTACACTGCCTGTGTAACCATCTAGTACATTTAGTTCGGCTGCTGTGGATGTTATAGATGTTCCTGCTATTTGTAATGTAGTAGCATTTACCTCACCTGAACTTCCATATATTACTGCTTTACTATTAACTATTGTTCCTGCGGAGGAACCATCCACTAAATTTAATTCTGATGCCGTTGCCGTTACACCATCTAATATATTTAATTCTGCCGTAGTCGCTGTCACACCGTCTATTATATTTAACTCAGAGGTTGATGCTGTTACACCATCCATGATATTTAATTCAGCCGCCGTTGCCGTTATAGATGTTCCTGCTATTTGTAAGGTAGTAGCGTTTACCTCACCTGAACTTCCATATATTACAGCTTTACTATTGACTATTGTTCCTGCGGAGGAACCATCCACTAAATTCAACTCTGATGCCGTTGCTGTTACCCCATCTAGTATGTTTAACTCTGCTGCTGTCGATGTAATATTTGTGCCACCTATATCTAGGGTTGTAGCACTTACTTCTCCTGCCACTGTAACAACACCGTTTGCGACTGTAATTAGATCAGTGTCATCCGTGTGGCCTATATTTGATCCATTTACCACTACATTATCTACTGTTAAGGCAGAAAAAGCTCCCGTGCCGGGAGTCGTGGCCCCTATATTTACCCCATCAATAGCCTGACTCGTTGTAAATAAAGCGGTTAGGTCTGTGACGGCTGCCCCCGATCCCGCTCCGTCAGCAAAGATAATTGCGCCAAAACCATTAGAGATACTAACGTCACCGCCAGAACCTTGCGTAAACGTAACTGTTTGTCCAGACGCATTCTTAACAAAATAGAGCTTATCTGCGTTAGGGGGGTCAATCGTAATCGTGTTCGTGCCAGAAGGAGAACCACCTAAAACAAGAACTTTAAACATTCCATCTGATAAACTGCCATCACTTGTGGTCAAAGTGTGTGAAGTGCCGGACAAGGTTATGGCTCCAACACCATTTATTAGTCTATCTATAATGTCAAAATTGTTGTTTGTGGTTGTTCCCCATGCACCCGCTTGTTCGCCAAGACCTATTTTTTCTATTCCACCACTATCTGTATATGTTGAACCCATGTTACGCCTCTATATCTGTCCATGTTTGTGATACACCTGTAGAGAGATTAGACCAACTAGATCCCCCAGATGCAACTAACTCACCCCAGACTATAACATTAGGTTCATTGAGAAGCAACGATATACCTGTGGGAAATACATTCGCTTTACCCGTAACACTCGCTAAAGTTCCGAGAGCCGTGGTTGCTGAAATATCAAAATCTATAGTTGCACTTGCAGCTGCTGTAACAGTTTCATCACCAAGAGCCGTGGTTCCTACTACGGTGGACACATGACCAAGTGTATCGGTCAGTGACGCAAAGGAAGCCTCCGTTATGGCATGAAAACCTAGCATTACTCTTTAGGCTTTAGCGATTCTATAAGTTTGTTTGTAAAGAACTGTAAGGCTACTTGTGTCTGGTCAAGCATCATCTTTTGCTCTGTTTGCTTTGCCTGTAGACTTTGTATTTGTGCCACAGCATACTTTTGTTCTGCCGAAAAGGCATTGGCATCGTAGTCCTTGCCATCTATTTTAATTACATTTTCTGTCATTTATTTCTCCTTTTTGGTTTACGATGTTTGATAAACTACAGAAGCTGCTAGCTCAGTTGTGGAAGTCAACTCAGTGTTAGCTAAATATACTCTTGAAGTATTTGCGCCTTTAACTGCCCAAAGATACATTTTATTATCACTTTCTTTTAACTGCAATCCTACTGAATAAACATTTACCCCTAACGAAACAAAGTAACAATTATTTACATGAACAGCTTGAGGAGAAGATGCAGAGTTAAAAGGTAATCCTGTGATTAAAATATATGTTCCTGAGAATGTTCCTTCTGCCGATAATATCACACGAAATTTAGCGTGTACCATCCTACCAATTTTCACATAAGTTCCGAGTTGAGTTGAATAACTTTGACCACTTTCAGAAGAACTACCAACAAAACTAGGTGTCCATGTTCCCTCTTCATAGTCATCTAATTTATTTCCGGGACCAGTACCACCTACAAATATACCACCTGATAGGTAGAGGTTATTCCAACGAACTGAACTACCACCTAAATCGTAACTATTGTCTGCTGTTCCACCACTATCTGTGCAAGGATCTGCTGAAGAATTACCAAATTTTATTCCCTTACTTGGTCCTGCTACAAATGGTCTACTTCCATTTGCTCCAATACTCCCCACAGAACTGCCATCTTTATAAAGACCTAAAACAACCCCATCACTACTGAGCCTATTAAAATAACCTACTGTTGAACCATCTGTGGACACCTGTAAAGACGTACCTGCTACGACACCTGTTGCAGAGTCACTATTAAAAAGTGTTCCTGTAGTGTTTGCTACTCTTAGTAGACCACTGCTATCCACCCTCATCTTCTCTGCTGCTGCTTCTGACGAACCAGTCTTAAATGTTAAGGATGTAGCATTACTAGAGGAACTAAAGTCACCTTCTGCTTTGGCTTCAACACCTGCGGATACAAGTATGGCATCCGTACCTGTACCCTCGTCTGGTGCTTGGAAATCTATTGTGCCTAGAACATCATCGGCTGCTATATCCGTGTCACCTGTTTGAAACGTAATCTTTGGTGATGATCCGTCAGCCGTGTCTACATCTTTTAGAACTAACTCACCTGTACCACCAAGAGTGCTACTACCTGCTATAAGTTTTGCTAAGTCTGCTGCTCTAGTCATTATTTACTCTCCAATGCTGTTACCTTGGCTTCAAGTGTTTCTATCTTAGCTACTGCTTCTTGTAGTGCTTTTGTTAGTAGTGGCACAAGCTTACTTTGGTCTATACCTTGATATACATTTTCTGTTTTTGTTTTTGTCCAAGTTTGTCCCTCATCCTTTTTAGTTTCTGTTTCTAAAACATCTTTATTAATAACATTACCGTCTTTATCTTTAATATCACCTAAATCTTGCGTTCCATCCTTCTCACCAGTAATTGCTTCTGGTACGATACTTGAAACCTCATGTGCAAGAAACCCATCTACTGTTGTGTCTTTCTCTACTTTAAAATTAAATCGTGAAGGCTTCAGTTGTTTTAGTCTTGAAGTTGCGTCCCAATCAGTAATTACGTTTTCTTTTAATCTATAGTCAGATGAAGTATTAAAAGCTGTTGATGAAGTACTGTGCGATATAGAGCCAACTTCAGAACCTCCTACTTCAACATGAAGTGACTTTTGACCATTATTACAAAATTGTTTAATACCATGTGTAAAACTTCCTGTGCTTAATGTCAGTATAGAACCACCACCATTACTAGTTGTACCTATACTTACGTGTCCACTACTATCAATCCTCATGCGTTCTGAGCCGTTAGTCTTAAAATCCATTGTATTGCTGCTATGATTATAAACTAACTGCCCTACATCATTATCGTCAGCATCTCCAAAGAGTACTCCCTGTACATTTGTATTTGCACCCATAAAGCTCAAGTAGTTTGTTCCTGACTTTTCTAATACCATTAAAGCTGTATCTATAGGTGCTGCACTAACATCACTTGCTTTAACATGTAGTAAATTAGCAGGTGAGGTTTCTCCAATACCCACGTTTCCACTTTTATCAACCCTCATACGCTCAGTATTAGCTGTTTTAAAAGATATCTCTCCTTCGTATGAACCACTGTGTTGTCCAAACGCTTCTAACACAACAAGCATATCAGTCTGTGAGTTTGCTGTAGCAGTCGATATTTTTAAACCTCTGTTAGTATCATTACCAGTGAAGATGGCTACTGCTGTATCCGTTGAACCTGCATTTACAGTCAGTTTTTGGGTGGGTGCTGTTGTACCTATACCGACAAATCCTGCTGCCGACATATCAATAGTCATGGCAGTAATGCCAGAGCCACCATCACTACCTTTAAAGACAATATCTCCATCAGAGACTGTAGACTCTATGGTAAAGGTAGATGGTGTTGACTCTGTACCAAATTGACCAAAAGTTGTGCCGTTTTTTGCAAAATAAATCTGTTGACCATTTGCATCAAGCGTAATGTCTCCCACGACATCAAGAGTAAAATCTCCTGATACATTCTCTATTTCATTAGCCTTAATACGGAGACTATCAGACCCTGCAATCTTAATATCAATCTGGTCATCCGTATCAACCGTGATTGACGTATCAGCGTCAGCGTCTAGTTTTAACTCTTGTCCACCTAATTGTATGTTACTTCTGGGCATTATGGAGTAGTGCTTTCTATGTGTGCTTTATAGGCTTTCTTAACAGCGTCTGTGTGAAACTGTTTTACCATTGCTTTTACGTCAGCACTTTCGTTTGTGCTGTCGCTATCTGGTGACACAACATGGCGATGGAAAGACCGTGACAACTCTACACCATCCTCTTTAATCACCGTTGCTGTTCGCACTTGTATGTGCTTGAAGTCACCTACGATTTCTATTTTGTCTTGTATTGTTTCTTTAGTTATTGCCATTTTTTTCTCCTTTTTACAGTACTGTATATGCACCATGCACTATTAAGCTAGTTTGATTTCCCCCAAAAGCACTATTCACAATTGAAGAGGAATTTCCATCTAATCTGTGAAAATATATATATACATCGTGGTGAGCTAAAGGACCACTCCAGTAATGAGTATCTAAAGTTCCAGAGTATTGTATACTTCCTCCTCCATGATTATATTGAATAGGTGTGTATGGTAGTCCTCCTATCCTAAAAATGTTACTGTTATTGGTGGGGGTTATACTTACATAGCAATAGTATTCAACTAAAAGACCAATTTTTATATAGTGAGCATCTACAACTTGATTTACTGTGCCACCTTGCGGAAGTGTAGGTGTCCATGTTCCCTCCTCATAGTCATCTAAAAGCTCAGAGGTCATACCTGAAGCATCGCTTGTAGATGCAAAGCTTATACCGTGACCACTTGCTACATTTAAGTCACCATCAGTTATAGTCACACTTTTAGCAAAAGTTGCTGTGCCACCTGTTGACATATCTAACGTAAGAGGAGTTACGACACCTACACCATTGTCATTACCTTGAAATGTTATGTCACCATCTGCAAAAGGATTACTAAAAATAGCCGTTCCAGAAGAATTTTTTATGGACATAAAACGATTACTTTGACCACTGTCTTGAAAATGAACATCCCCACCATCAACATCAAGTATAAGATCACCTGCTACATCTAATGTTAAATCACCACTAGATAGGTCTATTTCTGTGCCATCAATCGTAATATTATCGATCGTAATACCTGCATTGCTCTGTATAGCGTTTCCTGAATTAACAAGAGTAGAGCCTGATAATATAGTGAATGTATTAGCAGTGAATTGAAAATCATCTGCACCTGCAATTCTAATATCTATCTGATCGTCCGTATCGGCTGTAATACTTGTGTCACCATCAGCATCTAAGACTAACTCCGTACCATCGATGTCTATATTTGTTAAGGCACCTGCCATAGCATCACCAGTTTTCTTAATATGGTTTGCTATAGAGAATACATCGTACACGGTTATCTCTATGACATCACTAGCCGTGGCTCCTGTGGCTAATACAACAGACGTACCAGAAGTGGCTGTATAGTCATCTACAACCTTTAATAAGACCCCATTCTGATGAACATCAATGAAATTGGAGTCGCTATAAGACAAGGTGAGATTCTGGGTATCCGTACCACTAAACGTGGTTTGGCTTGCCGTAGCAGTATACAAGAACCGTGTTCTAACTCCAAAATTACTGCTTCGCCCTATGTATGGCATTACTTAGCCTCCAGTTTAGCTATCCTAGCTTCTAACTCTTGTATTGTTTTAACCATTAGTGGCACAATTTTACTTTGATCTATGCCTTGTGGCTTTATCTTTCCGTCTTTATCTACCGCATCCTTCTCACCACTGACAGCTTGAGGCACTGAACTTGATACTTCGTGAGCCAAGAATCCATCAACAAGAGTGTTTGTTTCGTCTGATATCCAATTAAATCTGCAAGGTTTGAGTTGTTTTAATCTTGAGGTTGCATCCCAATCGTATGACACATTTTCTTTTAAACGATAGTCTGAAGAGGTATTGAACGATGTAGCCGTGGAGGTGGTTTTAACTGAACCCTTTTCATCCCCATCATTATTTAAAAACTGTATCATTGTAGCATTTTGACTACCTCTTGCAAAATCATGTCGCATTTGCAAAATAACTTTATCAGAATTATCTGTATTAAACATAACGGCAAGGGGAGCAGTTTGTCCTCTAACATTCAACAAAGCAGTACTGCTAGTTGTTCCAATCATAAAATTACCACTGCTATCAATCCTCGCGCGGTGTGTATCAGCCGTATAAAATCGTAAACTATCATCACTGTGGTCATATGTAATGCTTCCTTGACTATCTCCACCACTGTCAGCAAATCGCAAACTACCATAACCTGATGTACTACCACCAATAGTAATACCAGAGTTGCCAGACCCCTCTACGAGTAAATCATCTGCGTGTACTGAAGGACTTATAGAACCATCTCCACTTTGAACGTGTAACTTTGCAGCAATAGAACTTGTGCCTATACCTAGATTGCCACTGCTACCTTCAACAAATAAAGCATGAGTATTTGCATCTGACTCTACACGAAAGTCTCTGTCTACACTGCTTTCATTGAACACAGTTTCTGTAGGATTAAACTGCATACAATTATTAGCTGTACCTGCGTTTATATTAGAAAATGTAATAGAACTATCTTCTGAACCATCAGAAACATCATCTGAATAGACTTTTATTTGTCCTGCAACAAAAACATTACCCCCATCATCGTCAGCATAAAACTGTACCGCTGCTATTTCATCATTGTCAGCAGGCGATGAACCATTTTTTTGAAATCTTAAAAATGGGGGATTTGCATCTGCATTTGTGCTTTCCAAAACTATGCCGGGTCTACTAGCGGTCGCACTTGTAAGAGTTAATGTACTATCAGTTAATTTTACAAAATCACTGCCACCAACCCTAATATCAATCTGATCATCAGTGTCTGCCGTTATTGAGGTATCAGCATCGGCATCTAAGACTAACTCTTTTCCGTTTAGGTCTACTTTTGTAGCTGTAATCTGATATACATCACTTCCTGCGATCTTTATGTCAATAGTATCATCTGTATCTGCGGTTATGGATGTATCTGCATCGGCATCAAGAAAGAACTCTTTACCATTTAGGTCTAACGTGTTGGGCATCTCTAGATTAGCATCTGCTAACATACTGGATACAATAGAACCATCTTTCGGTGTAACCGTTCCTATAGCTTGTCCTATAAAGACCACATAGCATGAATCTGTGCTCGCTACAGCTTCTGTAAAGGTTATTGTCGTACCAGTGGCTGTATAAGACTTACCAGAGCCTTCTTCTTGCTTTACATTGTTTATGTATACCAGAAGGTCTTTACCGTCTGCTACAGCGTTATTTAACGTATAGGAAGTGCTACCATCCCCTGTTATGGTTTGTGTTTCTACATTTTGAAACGATGTGGATAGTTGATTACCAATAAATGGCATTAGGTTATCTCCATGTAACTCATTGTGACAGAAACTTTATCGGCTACAGAACAATCTACTTTTACACGATCATCAGCATTTAGCACAATCTTGTTGCCTTGCATAATCTCTACTGTCGATCCTACAGGAATAGGTACATCTTTTATGAGATGAGCCGTTGTATTCTGTGTCGATCCTGATTGGTTTGTTGTGCTTACTAATGTGACGGATGCTGTGACTTGAGAGGTATGTACGTTTGCTAGTGTTAATCCAAGTATGATAGAGGTTGTGCTATCTGGGCAATCGTATATTTCTTCTGGCGTTCCTGAACTAGCAGGAGCTACATCCCTTGTGGTTAATTTAAACGTATTTGCCATATCGTTCTCCTATACTATCCAAGTGCAATCGCTAACGCTGTGGCTTCATCAGCAATCACTGTGGCTAACGCTGTTCCATTTACTGTTATCGCATCGGCTTCTAATGTTCCATCTATATCAGCATCTCCACTAACATCAAGACTACCTGCATCAAGTTCGCCTGTCAGTGTGATATTTCTAAAACTCGATACATCTTTGTTTGCATCCACAGTCACAACCTTTGAGGCTACTACTGTTCCTACCGATGCCCCTGTATCACTATAGTTTAGTTCGGCTGTCGTTGCCGTGACACCATCAAGAATATTTAGTTCTGACGCTGTGGATGTTACACCATCTAAGATGTTTAGTTCTTCTGGTGTAGATGTAATCTGGGTTGTACTAACGGCTGCCAATACAGGTATTGTACCAGATTGATTTGGTAGGTTTATTGTTCTGTCGGCTGTTGGGTCTACTATGGTTAGTGTTGTTTCATGGTCATCTGCCGTAGCACCCTCAAACACAATAGCGTTTTGTGCGTTCATCGTAACAGTATCAACGGTTGTTGTTGTACCTGCCACAGATAGATTTGGCACTAATAATGTGCCTGTGCTTGGATTATAACGTAATGCTCCAGTGTCATCTAATAAGCCATTTGACTCATCGTGGAACACAACTGGGAAGTTTGTATTTGCTGTGCTGTCGGTAACTGTTGCTGTCGCTGCTAGAGTTGCATTGGATACTGTTGTACCTGCAATTACTGTTGCCAAGGCTGTGCCGTTTACTGTTATAGCGTCTGCCTCTAGTGTACCGTCTACATCTACATCACCTGATATATCTAGGCTTGTGGCTTCTATTTCACCACTTGCCTTAAATATAACATTGTCACCTCCGTCTACCTCAAAGATGATCTGATTGTCTGTGCTAAACTTTATTAAGTTATCGTCATCTCTACCTATAACAAGACTTGTGTTTTTTATAGTGGTGATTACAGGACTATTAATTGTTGGACTTGATAGCGTCTTATTTGTTAGCGTTGCTGTAGAACTCACCGATACTAAGTCAGCATCTCCTCCAGTGCTTGGTAGAGTTAATGTATTAGAAGCACTCTCTGAGTGTGGGGCAGCTTGCAAAGCCTGTGCGTGAGCGTTACCAGACTCACAGTAAAACTTTATCTGTGACCGTGAACCAGAGTTTTTAAGATCAATAAGTCCTGATTCTATTCCTACGTTACCATCAAGCAATACTTGACCAGACCCTTTTGGTGTAATCTTCAGACTGATATTTGTATCGTCACCTGTAGCCGATAGCTCTGGAGCATTGCCTGTGGCTGCGTTTGTTACATCAAACTGGTTTACGGCAGAGCTTGTAGTCTGGAATATTATCTGCTCATTACCATTCTCATCCCCTATAAAGTGGGCATCATCTAATAATATACTGTGGCTATTGGTGTCGAGGTTACCCCCCAACTGGGGAGTCGTGTCCTCTACAACATTCGATATAGCACCTGATGTTGCTAACCCAGATACAATAGTGCTTCTTGTTATCTTCTTTAATCCACCACCAGAGGTATCAACAGCAAGAAACACATCATCACCTGCCACTGTAGATATCTCGCTTAATGATCCAACCGCTATAGAGTTAAAGTTTGTACCGTCTGCTATCAGAAGATTACCAGAGGTATTTGTTCCCATTGTAATGTCATCACCAGACACAGTAAGATCACCCGGTATCGTGACGTTACCATTAGCGTCTTGGAAGATCATCTTACTTGCAGGTAAGGTAATAAATACGTCTTTCGAACCAGAGGATAAATCTACAGCACTATTACTGTTTGAACTTGCTATAACTGTAGTTCGTGCAAGGGTTGTTCCAGAGGCGGTAAAGGTCCCTAACCCAACCTCAAAGTCACTATTGTTAGCATCGACAATAGCGTAATATGTAGTATCCCCGTCAGAAAGATTAGCAGTAAAAGTTTCAAAGTTACCCACTGCACCACCAAGAGTAATCGTTCCTGTCCCTGTAGTGGTGGTGGTTTCCCGAACTCTATCTGCAATGGTTAATGCCATTAAGCTATCCTTATTATTGCATTACTTGAATCGGCTGTAGGAAAGACAACCGTAAAATCACCCGCTGTAGCTGTCTTATCTGCACCAAAATCTAATACACATACAGCAGGATCTCCCGATGCACTTTCGTTAAATATCAATGCACCTCTTGCGGTGACAGTTACATTACTAAATGTGGCATCGGCAAAGTCTGTAAGCGCAGTTGTTCCAGATGTGCTTGGATCTACCCTAGTAAGGGCTACACCTTTAGCACTATAGTTAGTCCCTGATACTTCGTTGCTTGTTGTATATGCTGTTGTGTCAGCAGCCAGTGTGGCACTTGATGTATACAATGCTAAGTTAAATGTGCTACCCCCACTATTTTTAAAATTATGCACAGCCTCCATAAGTTCTTTTTTAAATGAGGTACACATTGCCTGTGTTATAGCCATTATAATCTCCTTATTAGTTCAGCAAGTTTTTCTTGTCCTGCGTTTTTGATTGCGTTACAAACAGTAGTCCTATCCGATTGTATAGCCTCTTTCATGTAAAATGTAATTACTTTTTGAATATGTTCTTTGTAGGCTCTTGCCTGCTCCTGTATCTCTGGAGCAGCATTATCGCCTACCTGTATAATTTTATCAGCGCATCGACTAGCTACCTCTTCCGGGGTAAAACCTCTATTACTGGTCGTTTGTATATCAACAACAGGAGTTTTTGGTAGTTCCATAAGCATCACTGTTTATTCCTCATTACCATGCCCGATCTGTAATAATCTGTAACTTCTTTTGCTTCACCATATAATTTAAGCGATTGTATAGCTTCTGTAAAACGTTGTGCATAATTTTGCAACACATCAGGCTCACCCTTCATAAATGTATATGCCTCTAAAAGACTACCATACAGCAAAGCGTTGGGAGCATTGGTGCTCAACCATGTCGAACCAGAATCCGCTCCTGCTGTTAAACTACTAGGCCTGTAATAATAGTGTAATTCAACTGCAAATGTGGAACTTGGTGTGGGAGCTACGATAAAATTGTCTACGTCAAATTGCGCATAATATCTTGGCAACCCCGTTGTAGCAGGGTTAGGGTTAAACTCTTGAACAAAATTTACATCTTTAAAATCTAAAAATACCTTTTCACTGCTTGCGTTAGTAAAGCTTAGGGAAAAGGGTGAAAGAAAGTCAGTAGGACACGCTAGAAACTGTGAGGATGTAAACTGTGCAGAAGCGTTTTTTCTGAAAAAACTTAGTTGTACATTTTTAAATATACGCTCTTCTGCAATAGTAATAAAATTAGAAAGATTGTTTACAAAAGTTGTTTCTGTGTTTTCCGTATAATCTTGTATCGCTGTCTTCAATGTGGCAAATGTAAAGCTCATGTTGTCACCGTAACCTCTCCAACCGACGCAATAGCGCGTATGGCTACACCTCTTTCTGGAAAACCACCGGGACCAACAGAGACAGTTAAAGGCTCTTTTCTATCCGGTCGAGCATCTTTTAAACCGATGGCATCCACTACAGTTGGAAAAGGCTCAAGCTGTGGCTGTTTTGCCTCAAATTCATCCTTACCAACAAGAGATCCATTCCACTCTTTACGCATATCTTTGTACTTATATCGAAAACCTGATCTATCGGATATGGCGTAAGCGTGTTTACCCTGTGCAAATCTAGGCATTACGAGCTCCTAAAATATTCATACTGAGGCACAACGTTAAAAGAAGCTCTATCTCTGTCCTCAGTCATCGCTCGTTGAAACTCCTCTTCGTATACTGCTTTGAGCATTTGTGTTCTATTAGGCGCTCTTTTCATACTTATATAGTAGGCAAGACCTGCTGCCAAACATGGGAAAAATCGAAAAGGCATATCCATGGTATTGATAAAAGTATCTGCATCATCCATACGAGTCAGAGCGTCAAATATAATGGTATCTGTGCTGTTTTCTGGAGTAGGCCATATTTTTAAAACCGGTGTAATCTGTCTGTCCAAGAAGAATTGATTAGGTCGTCCTGTTGTGCTTTTAGTGGGTATGCCCAAGTATGTAGACCTACTTATGCGTTCCATGGCAAAGTCTGTGCTGCTGCGTCGTACAACAACAGACAAGATATCAATTACATTTGTATTTAAATTATATGTTGCTGTTCCAGAGGTAAGTGCTTGTGTGGTTTGTGTTATCGTCCACTGATTAAGACCACGATTAGCCCACTCCGCTAACATAAGATTAAGAGAACGCTTTGCAGATTTAAGATCGTAACCTGTTCTGACCTCTAACCCACAGCGTTCAAACGCCTCTTCGATGTACTCCGCAACGTCGAGTTCAAAGTCTGTGCTATCTGATACGGCCATTTACTCATCCTTGTTTGCGTACATATTATCAAAAATTTGGTTTACGTCCAACACATAATCTAAATCAGACTTGGAGTAATGTATATGTTGCGATGGTTTAAAGTCTGGTGGGCCATCACCAGTCTCGAACCATGCCGGATGAGTAACACGAACACGGTTATTTGGCAAGGCTACAATATTACCTGTATAGTCCCCGGCATCTAACAAGGTAAGAACGTGACTTTGCTTATGCTGTGCAGGGTCATCGGCAATCTCACTTTCGGTATAATCAACAGTAAAATGATATTTAGCAGGGTAAAATTCACTACCTATCTTTGCCATCCACGGACAAGGCGTTGCTCTGTTTAAGGTATACACAGCATGATGGTGAGAGGCACAATCCCAAGGCTGTGCTAAGTATGTCTCCATAGGATCTGGCCACCCCTCAAAATCAAAATCGCCAACCAAGGCAGTAATCGGCATACGCGCCCACATAGCGCCACCGTGCACATTCGGCTCATCGTCATCATTCTCACACCCAGTAAATATTACTTGAAACGACAAACACCTATTTGGCATTGTCGTGACAGCGATAGCCATCGCGTGCAAAAACTCACCATGATACTTCTCATGGTTGTGTGTATATTCTCTACGCACCCAACATTTAAAATGCGGGATGTTACTTTGTAAATACGGCAAATTTAGGCCTTTTTAGTATCCTTTACTAACTTCATTCCTTTTTTCTTAGCTTCGGCCCGTAGTTGTGCGATTGTCATTGTTTTTCTGGCTGCACCACCCTTACTCATCATTCTTGGCTTTACATTGCCACCCTTTTTCATCATACGAGGTTTAACGTTGCCACCCTTTTTCATCATACGGGGCTTAACCTTACCACCTCTTTTCATCGCATATGTTTTCTTTTTTCTCATATCTTGCTCCTAAGTATATAAAGTTTTCTTACGTCTGTTGGACATGACTGCCCCACACCCTCGTGCGATAAATCGTTTACCTTTTAAATTTACATCATCTTTTTTAACTTTACCACCTTTATCGTAACCTAAAGGCAATCCTTGCAGTTTTTTGCCCGTCACTGTAAAAGTATCTCTAACCCGTCTGCTAACGTTTTTAAGAGGCATAGTTTTGTCTAAGAACTGAGAATAACTTATTCTTTTGGACGTATAGTCATCTATGGCTTTTATATATTTTCTTTCATCTGAATTATACGCTTGCCCCATTACCGAATATAACCCCCATTACCTAAACGCACTACAGCCTGTTTTGTATTTTTAACCACTGTTTTGCCTTTTGCGCCTGCACGTTTTTTCTTTTTAGCGGTAGCCGCACGCTCTTTTTTACTCAAAGACTGCGCCTTACTACGAGGCAAACATCTATCAGGATTTTTTTTATCTTTAGAAGTACCACATTTACCTTTGATCTTGCCGTCCGTACCAATACGAACCCAGTCTTGTTTTAGCCATTTTTTAAGTTCGCCCATTATGCTTTCTTCTTTTTCTTTTTACCTTTTGCGCCTTTTGCGTAATTAGGATCTTTACAATATTTACTTGCCGCTAAGTTTGCGTAAGCGCTTGGGTATGTATCAAAAGTGCGTTTAGCCCATGCCTTACCTTCAGGACAAATCTTACCGCCCTTTTTCATTTTGACAACACCACCCTTAGCCATCTTAACCACAGGACACGCCCCGCGCCCTAGATTTACTTTACTTCTTGATTGCGGCCTGCTCATATCTTGCACTCCTTTTAATAAAGTCTTCCCACAAAGGTTTTAACATTTCATTGTTTTGTTCAATCTTGACAGACATCACGGCTGTGCGCTTATCTACACTAATGAGCGTCACGGTCATCCAAGTAATCGCACCCAAAGATAGCGTGGTAATACTACCCACTAATGCTTGCTTAATTAACATCGCCATCTTCTCCTTGCCTGCCGTAAGCGACTGTTTGGATTTTTAGCCGCCTTTGGAAACTTTTTCATCTGTCCGGCGCTTCGTGCACAAAATGACTTACGCCTTGCTTTTTCTTTTGCTGTTAAGTTTTTCTTCTTAGTAACAGCGGTTTTTAGTTTACTGCCCGGGTTATCGCGTCTGTATTTTGCAACACCGGCGGCAGTCATTCCCGCCCCAGACTTTGTGGAGCGGAAATACTTTTTAGTTTTAGGCGGTTGCTTATCTCGCCTACGTTTAGTCATAGTTCTTACGCATCATCAGAATGACGGTATACGTATCTGCACTAGAGTGTCCAACTGTTGTGAAATCAATATCGCCAGTCACGCCAGACCCCGCATTGTTTTTAAGGCCACCAAACTCACTGTAGTCGTGGTGACCACTTTGGTTTTCACCTAACTCTATTATAAAAGCATCCGATGTAGCATCAAAAAACATTCTAACTTTCATGCCAATGCACTGCCACCATATCTTATCTATAGTAACAGAGGTGCAAGTTTGACCATGACCGTTAGTGTTTAGGGCACTAACATCAACCTTCTTTACCGCAGATTCACCGGTTCCATCTGAAATGTTCGTAAACTTCATCACAAGTGTTTTGTCATTATCGACAAGCGTTTGTGAGGTTACTGCATCAGCCATGTTACCCTCCTAGAATACTGAGTATTCTAATTCTACTGTAAATCTTCCCGCAGTTGCGTCTGCATTAAGTGTTGTTGTAGCGGCTGCATACAGATGTTTACTTGCAATAGCTACTGCCACATTTGGTTCAAACACATGAAAATTTCCGGCAGAATTATTGAAGTTTATATCAATCTCTGTAACAGATAGAGCTGCTGACAGTGTGGGTGAAAAAGCAGCTACACCTGCACCAACAATTTCTGTACCAGAAGATACCGCTGCGTTAGTCGCTGTACCAGAGGTAGCACTTAGCTGAAGAGATCCAACAAGAGTTTGACCTGCCGCAGTGGTTATACCTACAACAGCTTTATGAATAAAAAACTTAGTAGCTGTTACCAAATCATCAGGGTGATCGGTATTAAGTGTTCCTAATTCAACAAGAACATCTCCATCAGCATATTGTGTGCTTGTGTCTGTTCCGGCTAATGTACCTGCAAATGTTTGTATTTTTCTGGTTCCCAAAGAAATAAGCTGACCTGTTGAATTTACAGAAAAGCCTGTTTCTGTAAAAGCACCTGTGGCACTTGCTTTATTTACTGCTTTGAAACCTCCGATCGCACGTACTGGACCGGAAAAAGTTGAGTTGCCCATGTTTATCTCCTTGTCTTGGCAAATGTCAGTTACACCATGTAACTGTCAAGGTAATTTAATTATACACAAAAAAAAGAGGGCGACAAGAGTCGCCCTCAAATATTTAGGTTTTGAAGGAAATATTATGCGCCCGGCGTACCGAACACACAGCGCCAATCTGAAACACCAAAGCTATAACGCTCTCTAGCTTTGAATCTCATATTGCCGGTGTCAAAGTCACCTTCCATGGCTGTTTTAATCGGTGCACGATTAAAGTATTTAAAGCCATTTGGTGCATCTGTTTTAATGAAGAACGCATCCGTATCTGTTAAGAAATGGTTTACTACAGCACCTTGTGGTAGCATACCCATGTTATTGATAGCGTTTGCGTCATTGTCAGATGTTCCCGGTCTTAGATTAGAGTTCAATACTCTTTCAGCAACAAACTGAAGCTCTTTTGGTATGATAAGCTTCATACCTCTAACAGCAATCTTTAGACCTCTTTCGTCGGTTAGACCGGCGATGTCGATCAACATCTGCTCCAATGAAGTTTCATTAAGATCAGCAGCAGTAGAAAGCAAGTTTCTCTGGTTGCCGTTTAATGATGGATGTGAAGATGAACATAAAGCAGCACCGTCACCAATCGCACTACTTGAGCTAAACGCATTGTTCAGGATCGCAGCAGCTTTAATCTGCTTTGTCTGAGCCATGGATCTAGCCAAAGCTTTTGTGTATCGGGACGCTAATCTGTCGTAAAGATTATCTTCAATAGCTTCCTCTGTAATAGCGAAAGCTAGAGCGATTGTCTCGTGAGTATAGCGTGCTGTAAAGGTTTCCTGCGCGGAGTCAAAGGAAACAGTGCTTCCTTCTTCTTTTGTTGGCGCTGTACTGAAACCTGCGAGCATCACCTCCTCTTCAAAGGCTCTGTCCGAAGCCTCTTCATCAAAGATTTCTGCGTGTTCATTTTCGTATCTGTCGTACTCAAGACCAAATAAGGCGTTAAGTCCGGGTTCTAGCTCTTTTGCTAGTTGGGCTCTACTAATTGCAGACATAACTTAACCTCCTTATATACCGGTGTTCGCTGCGGTGCCTACGGCGGCAGCAAAACCAGAGTTGAATGGAGCGTTTAATCGCACTATGTACTGATGACCAACGGCAGAATAATCCGTATTGCCTTCGTCTTCGTAAAGACCAACAATACGAACATCTAATCCTGCGGTTGTTGCGGCTGTGCTGATATCAAGCATATCTGTGGATCTACCTGTGTTGGTAGAGCCATCGTTTACACTTGCCATATCACAGTTAGCAAAAACATCAGCTAGAGCAGTCGCTCGATTAGTGTTTGTTCCATCAGCAACTACAGTATATAGCTGCATTGGATTGTCATATACAAATGCCTTGATAGGAAAGTTTGTATCGACGCTTACGTTGTTACTACCCGGCCAGTAGTTTTTAAAAGTTGTTTTCTTTGTGCCAGAGTCAACAAATTCACAACCATAAAAAACACCAAGGGGAGCAACAGCCTGATCTGTAATGGTAATGACACCCGCCGCTGTCGGAATTACAATACCACCTTGGTAAATCGCATTAGTATTATTAGATGCAATCTCATATGTGGTTGTACCAGTAGTATTATAACCGGCACCTGTCATTCCAATAGGACGAAGACCATAACCTCCAGTAAGACTATTAGCCATTTGGGCCTCCTATTAAAAAAAGTTTCATTTCTGTGAACCTCCAAAGGTCACGCGAGACTGACGATCAGGTTTACTGATTGTCATAGTTGAATGTGCATTCTCTCTCATCATGTCCTGATCCACTGCGGTCATCTGATCTGCGTTCCTTTGTGAAAAGTAATCAGTTCTTTCGGCCACGGTTTCAACAGGTATCCGAGCAAGAAGCAATCCTCCTACGCCAAAAACACCTTCGTATTTACCTGAATCAACAACAGGGGCTTCAAAATCTGGATACTCATCCTTACGGACAAGCTCCCAACCCTCTCTCATTTTTGCACTGATATTCTTACTATCATTGAAACCTCGAGTTTCTGCTCGTATCCAACGATGCTTAAATCCATCAGGCGCAGGTGGTGCGTCTAACATAGATGGGGGAGCCCATGGTTTACGCCTAACCGACTTCTCCCTAGTTGTTTCAGCGCGAGAAGTTCGCTTCACAGTATTCTCAAACATTTCATTTTGTTCTTCAGCCATTTAACTTACTCCTTCACGTATTTCGCGTATTCTTCTAGTGGCACACCCAATTTTTTAGCTATTGCAACTTGGCTAGGGGTGAGTCTAACCTTTTTACTACTACTGCGCCCAGTGGTTGTGCGGGACACGGAAGCTACCGTCTGAGCGGGTCGTTTGCTTCCCCCGTTAAACTTATGCGGAAACTCTGTCTGCACTCGTCTGTCGAGTTCAGTATAGTACTCATCGGAGTTCGGGTCAAACCCTTCTTCCTCAATTAATTTTTTATGAATACCAAAAGCTGCATATGTCATTGCTTCATCCTGCCCAAACCAATCGTTTTTAGAGGCCCATGCTTCAGCCTTTGGTGATGGTTTTCGTGCAGGTTGTTGTACTTGTTGTTGCGGTTGGGGCTGCTCTTCTTGTTGTTTAGCCAACCGCTCCTGTTGTTGTTTAGCCTGCTGCGCTCGGTCGTTCTCAATCGCTAATGCGGTAATTTTACGTTGCGCCTCAACAACAGCGTTAGTGTCGCCTACTTCCATAGCCTTAGCCATCTCCTGTTCGGCTGCCGTCATCTGAGATTCTACCCGTGTGCTATACTCGGTTACATAATTTGTGTCCAGAGTATTCATACGGTTTCTAAGTTCTGTAGACTCTGCCTGCACTTTTTGTGCATAATTTATTGCTTCTTCGCGTTGACGTTCCGCCTCACGCATCTTTTTGGTTAAGCGATCAATACGTTTCTGTGTTGCAGACTCCGCTTTTTCAAAGTTATCCGGTTTCTCGGCCTCGACAGCCTCCACCTTCTCTTCTTCTTTTTCTTCTTGCTTTACTTCTACTTCAGTGTCTTGCTCTTCTTCAAGCTCAAGTTCTATTTGTTGCTCTGCCATTATTTACTCCTAGAAATGTAAAATGTCTTCGGGCTCGAGTATTTTTGCAAGGATCTCGTCGTCATTAAGTATCCTTACCTCGCCCCCATCTATTTTAAAGCGTGACCCGGCATATCGGGCAAACATAACCCAATTTCCTGCTTCACACCATGCCCCTGTAGGAAACTTTTCTTTGTCCTTAAAAGCTAAGTCTCCAACCTTTAATACATACCCAACCTGTGTAGATACGGTATTTTCTTCGACAACTTGGTCCGGTAAGTAAATACCGCCCTCTGTTTTGCCTTTACCTTTGTAGGGTAGAATTAAAAGTCGCCACCCAGTCGGGGTGGGCATTCTTTCTAAAAGTGTTGAACTTAACGCCTCGGGGTTTAAGACTTTGTCTTTGGCCTCCACGTAGGCGTCGGCTACGGTTTCTTTATTCATTTAAACGCTCCTGTTTATCTAGCAGGCTCTTGAGTTCCTGTTCCACATGATTTAGGGCAGATAGATTGCCCATCATCTCACGATACTGATCCATATTTTTTATCTGGTCAAAAAGTAATTGTTCCTGCACAAAAGACTTACGGTCATCAATTATTCTATAAATGGCCTGTGCCAGTTGTACTCCGTCCAAAATTTAACTCCAGATAAGACTTAATTTAGTATTATGCGAAAATATAAGGCTTGTCTAGTTCTTTTCGAAGTGCGGACCATCGATGAACGGACGGCGGCCTTGTGAGCGACGTAGGTCAATATACGCATTCATGGCCTCTTCTGCCGTGCCCTCCCAGTCACGAAGGTCATCTATTTGCCATGCGGCGCCCCACCTAATTTTAGTACCTGTACGCACAGCCGCCTCTTTCATAGCATCGGCTATCTCATCATAGACCTGAATTTCCCAACACGGCGCTCCGTCTTGGTACGCCATTAAATCGACGGCGTGTGCCGTGCCATCATCTTGTAATAAGTGCTTTGACTTCATAGTTTGTGAGCGACCCGTGGCTACAAGTTTCTCTTGTTCTGTAATAGTTCGGGGTCCATAAATCACGCCAAAATCGACGGATGTCAGCTCAATCGCCTTTTTTACTGTCTCGACCAGATCGTTGCTTACGCCCTCCAGTTTCGACAGACTCCTGTTTGATAGTTTGAATGCCATCTTGTTTCTCCTGCTTTTTGTGGACAAAATCAATCCACTCTTTGTTCATATCATAGAAGTATTGACAATATTTACAACGTAAACTTCCGTCTACGTATTCCATATCGTGGCCACAGACATCACACTTGGTGGAGTCTATTTCTTTTTCCTCATATTAAAAAGCTTAGAAGCAGACCGTGTAGCAAAGCTCGCGCTAACGATAGCTCCTAACGCGATTTGATACCACTGGGGCATACCCGCAAGGGCCTCAAACCCATCAGACACTATACCTCGGCCCCACTCCCCACAAAAACTTAGCACAAGAGGAATACTGAAGAGCAGGGTCAACCATTCGTCCTTCCATGAGGACTGTGAAGCACGCATTGCCGCGAGATCCCAATCAATCTCCCCCGTTGCTTCTTTCATACGTATAGTGGCTTCCGCCTTTTGTATAGCGGTCTTGCCCTCTAAATAAGAAGACGCAAGACTACCTATGGAACCAATAAGTGCTTGTATCATTATACTTTCACCTTACTTTTTTTCTTTTTCTTGCCCTCACTAATAACTTTCGGCATTTTAGGATACGCAAGTTTTTCTAATTCACTTAACTCCTGATCGCCGGCGCTACTTTTCTTTTTCTGTCGGCCCCGATCAACAAGTGTTGGTACACTACCTCTCGATATGCTCATTTTTACTTTCTCCTCCTTTTGATTCTTTGTTTATGAATACGGCAAAACTTCCTGTCATCGCTCCAGTTACAACCGATATCAAAGATGCCATCTGTGTGCTAAGTTCTGGTTGTGCTAACGCATACTCTATGCATCTTATGTAAACTAATGTCATAACAATCATCATAAATCTGGGAACTATTTGCCATCTATTAAGTGTTTCTGGTGTCATTTTTTAAAGCTTTCATTTAATGAATCCACTACGCTGTCTATATTAGGCTCCTGACCCCCCGGCTCATATTTGCACTGGAACTCTATGGGGCACTGACCCTCTACAACCAAAGTATATGTATCATTTGCACCTTTGTATAGACAAACGTGTTGTCCATTCTTGGCTTTTTTTCTTTTATATCGTCTGCACGTAACATATTTTGGGCTCTCACGCACACCGCGTCTAATCTCTTGCTCCCAAGTCCAGTCACTAAATTTTTTTAAAAAGCAACTAAAACACTGAATAATATTTTCTGATTGTGCTAAATATATCACACCTTCGTGCGCACAAAGCCATTCAAACGTTTCCTGACCGCCTTGTTTACGGACACACTTAGTCGAACCATCCCCTGTCGAGTCCCATAAGGGAGTAGACGAAGAGGCCAAGAAAACCCAAGCCAACAGCAAGCACAACGGTAAGTGCCACGACGCTAATAACCTTTTCTCTAAATATCTTTTTATCATATATCTCCTGTTGCCTACGCTTGCGTATCTGCCCTTCCATACGTAATAGCTCATCCCACGCAGCCGTTCCGTGTGTAAACTTAATAAATTGTTGTAGCTCGTATCGTGACTGGATCGAACATAGTTTTTCCCGTAGTTTCATAGTTTACTGACCTTTGTTTTTAATAAACTCCCTCTGCATTGCTGCATCTATACGCGCTGCGGTCTGTCGTTCCTGACTTGCCAACCGCTGTTGGAACTGATCGGCACGTAATCTCTGATTCTGTGCATCAAGATTTAGTTTCGCCTGATCGTTCTGCGCATCGTTCTGTTCTGCTTGCGCTCTAAGCTGCAACTCCTTCTCCTTGAGCTGCACTAGTGGATCTGGTCCCTGACCCGAGGCTTGCTGTGATAGCTGCCTTAGCTGCTGCATACCTTGCGCCACAAACTTAGCCTTAATACTCTCCATCAGCATCTCCTGCTGTTCTGGCGCCATTGGTCCCTGCTTACGCATCTCCATAATAGCCATCTCTTCCGCCTGTATCTGTACGTGCTCAATACAGTGCTTTTGTAAAGCTACAGCCATAGCCGGCATATTGGCTATCATAGGCGAGGCTCCAAAAATCAAATGCGCCATAATGTGGGACTCATGGTCCTGTGCTTTGAATGCTTTTAACGTCACCATATCCAAAACATCTATATTCTCTTGTGCCGGATCTTTCGGAGTGGGCTCCTCATCCGGTACACGCCGCATAATTCTGTCAGTGTCCTTAACACCAAGCGCATCATACATATCACGATATACCTCATACATATTATGTAAATCAGGTGCTGCTCCCGCTAACTGTAGCTTAGTCTGCGCTAACGCAATCCTTTGTGCCTGTGAAAATACATTTGGGTCCGATACAGGTATAACATCTACCCTATCATCAAAGTCTGTTGCCTTAACCGAACTATCTGCTCCCTCGACAGAATAGGGATACTCACCCGGTAAACTCTCGCTCATTACCCGTGACAAAATTTTAAATTCTAATCGCATCGCATAATGCAAGCGCTTATGCACAGCACTCATCACCCGTGAGCCCTGTTCCAATAAGGCTATAGTTGTACCTACAGCAGCCTGCTGATTGCCGTCACCGACCTTCATATCCGTGATTGTGGCAAATCTACGTCCTGCATCAACAACAAACCCCAGTAACTGGAATAAGGTTCCGTCAGGACCTTTAAATGGCAGCGGCATTAGGCTGTCACGAATAGCCCCTCCGGGAGCGTCCACATCGCGGAACTCACCGGGCTGAAGCGGATCATCGTCGTCCCTGATCCGTAGTCCACGGGCTTTAAAACCCGCAGGAAGATTGGACAACGTACCGGCGTCGATTAGCTGCCTCAGTGCCGCTGTGGCGGTTCGTGACAACCCGCCAATCGTGTGAATAAGTCCCAACCCATAAAAACCAAAGCCGGGTAGAAACTTATAGTGCACAAAATACTGTATCTTGCGCTTCATATCATCATCTTCACGATAATTACGGCGTATGGACAATATCTGCCCATTATCCTGACTAATTGTCACCACATAAGGCACTTTTATGCCTGTTGGTTCTCCATCATCATCTTTCTCTTCATAGCCCTCAATGTCCAAATCGACATGACATTCCAACAAAGTGCAGTCATAGTCTATCTGATTAGGCGTCATACCGTCTATTCTGTTGATTTCATCGCTTACAGAATCGCCCTCAGCCTGCCCCGGAAGCACAGGAATATCTAAATAAAACCCTGCTATTTGCTTTTTTCTGAGCTCATTTAGCGATATTCGCAGTGTTTGTGTGATATTTGGGCACGTTTCAAGGTCAGAAGTCTCGTATGGCACCACTAAATGCTCTGCGGGCACGAATTTTGACACCGCTCTGCCTAAATTTTCGTCAAAATACGAATTTTGACACCGCTCTGCCTAAATTTTCGTCAAAATATACTTTTTTAAACGTAGAACCGGCCAAAGGTAGGTAAAAAAGCATCTGATCGAGCTCTGGTGTGTATTCTTCCATTACATTTGTGATGTAATAGTTCATAAATTGTCGTACACGCTGCGATTGCTGCTGTTTATCGCGTGTTTCGGCCCCAACTATGGCTGTTCGGACGGGTCCCGAGGCCGGAAGTAACTCATTAAACGCTTGTGCTTGGAATTGTGTCGCTGCTTCAGCCAAAAGAGGGTGTGTAACACCTGAAGAACCGCGAAAAGGCTGTGTTCTTTCTTCATAATTAAACCCTAATAGCTCCAAACCGTTAGCATAAGCGTCTTCCCACTCCTGACGACTGGCTTTATTGGCGTCAAACTCACTTAAAAGCTCTCCTGCAATGCGTCCAAGCTCTCTTTCAGGCATTTCTTCGGCTAAATTTGCATAAAAATCGTCACTCATGCCCCTTTGATCCATGGGTTCAAAGTCAATCGTTACACCACCGTCATCTTCCGCAGTAATCTCTATGTCCATATTCTCCGCTTCAACATCCATGTCAACCATCGCCGTTGGCTCCATACTGCCGGGGACTTCTAGCTCTACTTCTGCGGCTAGATCCTCTGGATCAAGCTGTGATGGTATTCCTTTTTCAATAGCCATAGTAACTCCTTTTCGTTACCCTATCATAAACGGTTGATAAGCGCCAATACCTTTTGGACCCTTAAACATATCGCGTGCAATATCAGACAATCCTGCGATACCGCCCTTTGCTTTTTTCTCTACTTTTTTCGGTAGATTTATAGTATACGATAAAAGCTGTTTATCGCCTATCATAGCACCTTTTCTAAATTCTCGAGGGGTATCTAATATTATTAACTCTTCTTCAGCAGGATTACCTACAAACTTTACATCGTCAATATCAATAAGTTTTTCAGTAACTACTTTTTTTTGATCTTTTAACTTACGTAATCCCGCCTGTTCAATTTGAGCTAACGTTTCTGGGTCTTCCAAACCAAAAAGTTGTAGCTCGGTATAGTTCTCTACTCTTCTTACAGGAATTTTACCTGAAGGGAATGTTCGTTTTAACATTCCTTTCATTGCTGCTTCATACGCAGGATAATCCTCATCTGTAATGGCCTCTATCAAAGCATCGCGATCGTTATTAAAAGTATAACGATTTAGTTTTTTACCTAATTCAGGAAACTCTAAAAGAGCCCCCTCTTCATCCATAGCTTCAAATAAAGTGTCAATATCTTTTTTTGAAACCTCGACTGGAGGCACAACAGTTTCAGGTATTTCATACCCTCCTTTATCCTTGCGCTCTAAACGTAACGCCTTACCGTCAGCGCCATACTTGTTAAGAACGTTGAGTATTGTGTCATCAAATACAACAAAGTTTCTATCTTCCGTTTTTGCCGGCACTTCTTTAGCGCTAAAACCGGGAAGACCCGCTGTTGTTTTTCCTGTTCGCCCTTGACGCAAGGAATCGGGCAGATATTTAAGACCATCTATACCTACGTTCCATAAATCAGACGCCGCTACCTCATCCGCCCTTCTATTATTTTCATCTACAAATCTAAGAGCCCCAACAATGTTTAAAAGTTCACTTCTCTCTTTTGGCGATTTATTTTTTAGTATTTGAAAATTAGCTAACTCGTGCAAAATCTCACGACCTTCCGATTGCTCAAACGTCGGTAACTGTTTATTCTTAAACATCTTCTGCGCAGCAACCCGACGCTGTTCATAGAAGTCTTTAAAATCATCAAAGTAAGGCAGAGACTTTAAACGCTCAACCATCTTCGGCTGCTCCATGATATTCTTGTTTAAATCTAAAAAGTCCTCTTTAGTAGACTTAACAAGCGTTTCATAAATAGGACCCTTCTTACCGCGCGGATGTCCGCCTGCATTACGATACCAGTTAGCAATCCCCGGTACATCCGTAAAATATAAACCGTACCCAAAGACTTGTTTACCTTCACCTTTACCTATCTTACCAAGATCAAACTGTTCAAAGTCGTGCCGTGATCCGTGAAGCGTGATAAATCCTTTACCATCATCGGTCGGAGCCTTAAACGAACTAACCGGTAGCGCAAAGAAATCTTCTACCGCTTTTCGTGACATCTGAGGCATCATACCTGCTTTTGCACCAAAACGTGCAAGCAATCCTACAGGCGCAAGCATAGACGCCGTTTCGCCAAGCGCACCAATCCCGCTTGCTATATCTTTCATATCGCTATCAAAAAACTGTTGCGTTTTTGCACCGGCGCTCCGAATAACATTCGGTGGCATACCCGACAAAACAAAATCCATACTTGGTTTTAATTTACGTATCTCAGGAGGAATAAAAGGCGTAATGCCCTCTTCAACACCTTCCGTAAAGCCCTTAGCCCCTTCCTGTATCTTCTGTAAGACGCTCTTTTCTTCCATCAGTAATAGGCCCTTACCTGCACGTTGTTGTCATCCTCATCCCAATCGTCCGTTGGTAGCTGCACAAAATTACCCTGACGATACCGCATCAAAGCCTGTGTCATACTATCCACAAGGTCATCATACTCCCCATTTGGAAAAGCTGCAACCTCCTCTATCATCTCATCCGCAAACTTTGTGTCTGGTGCGTACACCATGCCTGCTTCAAAAAGAACCGATACAGAGTGCACGCGCGTCACCTTATCATTACCTTTACTCGGTGTAAAGTTAACAACAGGTATACCCATGTTCCGTAGTTCGTGAGTCAAGGGCAAGCCCGTCGCTTTCGCTTCTATAATAATCGTATCCGGCTCCCAGTACTTATATTGCTCCAACGCGACCTGCTTTAACTCAGGAAAGTCCCACCGATCCTTCTGACTATCAAGAAGTATCAACGCCGGGGGTCCCCCTGCTTCTTCCGGATAAAACACTCCCCATGTCGTGATCGCACTAAAGTCCGATGTCTCTCTCTTTGTGAACGCCGTATCGTAACTCTGTATCACATACTCAAGATTGGGTACATTCTCCTGCTCCCACTTCCTCCACCACTCTCTGGGTATAATCGCATTCTCCTCACCCGTCGGATTCTGCTGATACTGCGCGTTCCATTTACTAGGTGGTATTGAAGCGCGTACCGCGGTCAAATCATCAAGGCTCCAGAACTCCGGCCAACAGGGACTGCCATCCTCAAATATCGCCGGTAACTCCACAACTTCCCACTGGTCCGCTAACGCATCTTTTGCCATCGCACGCAGCAACTGTCCCGTCATATCTTTCTCGGACCACCGGGTCTGCACCAACACAATACTGCCGCCCGGCTGTAGTCTCTGTCGGGGGCCCCCAGTATACCAGTCCCACGCATCATCAAAACCCGTGTTTGACATCGCCGTCTGTTCCGAGTGCGGATCATCTATAATTACTAAGTCTCCACCACGACCGGCTAAGTTTGAGCCAACACCAACCGCATAATACATACCTCCCGATGTCGTGTCCCAACGACCGGATGCTTTACTGTCTGCGGACAAATTAACCGACGGAAAGATATCCTTATAATCATCACTGTCTATAAGGTTCTTGGTCTTTCGACCAAAGTTTACCGCCAACTCTGTGGTGTGTGTCGCCTGAATAATCTTCATTTTAGGATTCTTACCCATCATCCACGCCGGAAACAAAAAGCTTGCAAACTCCGACTTGGTATGTCTCGGGGCCATATTAATAATCAAACGCTTCAGCTCACCCCGTGCCACACGCTCTAACTTCTCGGCAATAATCTTATGATGCCGACCCGCAATAAAATCGGGCCACATATTTTTTACAAAAATTAAAAAGTCCTCCTGACACCTTTCGTGCTTTTCTAATTGTGCCAGTCTAAGTTTAAGTTTGGCCTCCTGTTCTGAAACATCCATCAGGGGGCCCCTACAATCTTAAAAAACATATCATCCCAACGAAACGGCTGCATACAATGAAACTCCGGCTTCTTATCTTTCAACCCGTCCATTTTCAAATCTATCGCATCCTCTGCCTTAAACAAAAATAATTCTGCACGCTCCGAGGGCTTCTTCTGCTTCTTTATCAATATCCAACACGAGGCGTGTTTGTGTTTCGTGAGCCATGATACCTGTGACGGGCGCAGATCTACTTTGTCCGTCGTCGTAAACTTGAGCTCAACAAAATGAAAACAACCATGGGTATCACAGAGGAGGACGTCTGGGATTCCGGCTCCGACCCAGTTTTCAATTCGTGTTAGCGACAGCTTTCGACTTACTCTTTGCGCCGCTTCCTTCACTTGTTTGTAAAAGCCGCTCTCCTTCTTCACGGCTATCGTTATCCTCTTCTGGTGTGATGTCGACTGTGACTGGGGCATAACTCTCCTTTATCTCCTTCAATGCTTTCATAACTTCTTCCTTAGACATACTGTCTATGCTCCCGTGTCGTATCTCTGATTTATTAACATATATATCGCCCTGCGCCTGACCGCGTCGATACTCCGCTTGCACAGCCGCCGAATACGCTCCGTTCTGTAATGCCTCGTCCCGAATACGCTGCAAGTCCCTCACGTGTCGCGAAAAAGTAATACTATACTTTTCATCCAGAGCCCGACGATATTCCTTAATCGCATGAACAACGTGCGGCGAGATATTCGGGTTCGTCAACTCATAGGCGCGTGAGTGCGCACTCGTTGCACTGTACCCGGCATTCTCTGCTGCTTCGCGTAACGTGACCTGCCCATCGCGGCTAACAAGCTCACGGACAAACAGTTCTTGCTTTCGTGTCAAAGGGGTTTTTATGGTGGCGGGTTTTCGACCACGTGTCTCGTAACGTATCCCCGCTTTGCCTAGTTTTCGCTTCCTCATTCTCGGACCTCGGTTGATGGTTAATAAACAGCCTTAATATGCACGTTTTTTAGGCAGTTAACAAGAACCTTTTTTCTGCACAATAAATAGGCATTGTTTCACGTGAAACATTCATATCATTTTTTACATGATTATTTGTGAAAAACATGGCCCTTGTACGCGCGCCGACAGCCACTATGTGCGGACCGAGGACCGCTGTTTTTTTACCCGATCCCTAGAAAATTGACCCGATATCGGAAGGGACCCGAACAATAAAAATTATACTCGGCACGGGGTGCGCGGTGCGCGGATCGGGGACCAATTCCCGAGGATCTCGGAGCGCGGATCTTGGACAGCTGGCACGGGATCGGGGCGGGGTGGCAGCTGCTCGACGGCGGACGGTACGTTTAGGATCGACGGCGGACGGCGGGCCGTTGCGTGTTTAACTCTAAAATAGCGGACAAAAAAAAGCCCGCGTTAAGCGGGCTTAGTGTGAGCTGTTGCGGGGCTTATGTGTGTATCATCCCGTCGGGTTCGATCCCGTAAGTTATGCCCCCGTAAACAATTAAGGCTGTATCGCGTGCGCCAATTTCGGGATAACACTCCCGCCGAAAATTTAAAAAACTAATCGGAACGCGATCTTTAAGAATACCCGCAACATAAATATTAATAGTGGGCTTCTCCCGATCATATAAACGTTTTAAAGCTTTTAATTGATATTTATTAAGTTTCATTATTTAGCCCCCGTTAATAATTTATGATCGCTTCCCCTAGAATCTATTTTAATTTTTAGTTCGTCGGGTATGTGGTTCACTAGCTCCATAAAAAGTTTAAATCGTTTTTCCGCTAGTTCTTCCCGCCCACAAGCTTGCATAGTCAAAGCAAAATCAATATTAAATTTAATTGCTTCTTTTAAACTGTTGTTACGCTGTCGAACAGCTCCGCGTTCTCTATGTGATTTTGATAAATTAGTCATAGTTTTTTAACTCCATAGTTAAGAACGGGCTTAATTACCCGCTATGGACAGTATAAGACAATCTGAGATCTAATCAAGCCCCATAAAAAAAGCCCGCGTTAACGGGCTTTAAATCGGCGCTGTGGAGCGGGTTTATTGTTTACCAATATCTCCCGCAATGTGATGCCGTAAGATTCGGCGGGGCGGAATAGTTTTAACAAATTCCCGCAATATTTCCGCGTCGGTTTTGTCTTGCGGTTTTTGGGTTAATCGCTCCCAATGTATATTTACATTTCCGCCGTTAGCATAGCACCCGCCCCGCTCGCCGTTGTTTATTCGGTTCTTTTGGTTCCCGTGCGCAGTAAACCCGATTATAAAATTCCGATCGGATCGGGCGCACATCGGACCAGAAGCGCCCCCGCAATTGATACAACTTATTTTGCTGTTTGGTATTTCTTCGGGGCATCGGACAACCCGCACGCCGTCCCGAACAATTGAGCGCGCCCCATTCCAAAAGTTTTCCGCAACTGTTAAAACTGTGGGGATCGAACAATCTTTAAAAAAATATAAAACGTCTAACCAAGTGTCGGCGCTGTAATTGATCGTTGCAAATTTATTGCGGGGCAATAGATCCTTAAACCATAACATCGGGTTAAAGTGTGAAAAGGTAAAAGAGAACCCGCCCGCGGGGACGCTGTTATATATCGCGTCGAGATATTCAAAATCTATTGCTTTACCTCCGCACCCGCGCCCGCTCGGATTTAGTTTACAGTCGGCGGGGCAAGTTCCAAACTTGTCGTTTACTCCCGCCCGATAAGTAACGGCTAACCCCTTTGTTTTTTTGCCCGTGCTAAATTCATTTACTAATAAAACCATTTTTAAAAACTCCATAGTTATAAGATTTATCCCATATATACATAAAAAAAGGGCGGATGTAAACACCCGCCCCGAATAGATTTAATTTTGAAGCTTTTAAACTACGGCTAATTCTTGGAAACTTTCCGAAGCTTCAACCCGTGAAACCTCCCGCTCCCGCTCAATTAAAGTTCTCTCGACGTTGTCCCGATTATCAGAGTTTTTAACTTTGAACGTTTCGGAGTTGTGGGAGCTGTAATATGTCAGGGCTGAATATAAAGCCCAAACAGTTGTTCCCCTAGCTTGAAATTCTTTATCAAGCTGTTCCATCATAGAACGGGCTTTTCGACTCTGGATCTCTCCCGCAACTTTGCCTTTCTTTTCGGCTCGGGCTATCTCACTTTCTGAAGCGGGGTAATTCGCATCAAGAACGGCTTGCGCCTGTTCGGGTGTTATCTCCCTATTTGCCCATCGTTCCCAGACTTTCACTTTAGTTTCATAAAAGGCTATCTGCTCAGTTAACCAAGGCTTTATATATTCAGGCTTAAAACCCGCTGTATGTCCCCAGTTCTGAGCGCCTAGTTCCTTTTGACTAGTCATGCCATTAGTACAAATAAGATCAAGCGCACCCGCCTGAACCCTAATCGCTGTTTGTCCGCCGAAAGAATTTACAACCCGCACCATAAAATTTAATTGGGTTGCGCTTCCTGATAACTGGCGGATCTCATGCCCTAACCCGTCAAAGTGATAGCCGAACCTAGCAACAGATCCCCCGTCGGCGGTGCTCTCGATTAACTTTACATTGTTCATTGCGCCTTTTGGGAGCGTATCTTCAAGCGCTTCCTGAACAGGGACAATAAGATCTTCATTGTTACAAATAGCATAGCGCTTTTTCATAATCCCTAAGATATCGTTGTTATCGGTCCTGACTATTGCCCGCCCCATTTCTGGTTCGATCGGAAACGGCTGATTAGGTATCCCGTCCTTAGTAATGTTATAAAACATCGGGCGGAACTCGGCGTTATAAGAACATTTATCCAAAGGCGGGAAGCCCTCGAAAGTTTCGTTTTGCTCCGCCTTGGCAGAAGCATTACTCAAAATATTGTTTACAATATCATTCATAGTTTTTTTCCTATAGTTAGTTAAAAATAAAAAGGGGCGGAATTACCCCGCCCCTACAGTATAAGATTATATAAGATACGTCAAGCCAATCTATTTACCATAAAAATGCGGATCGTTAAGTTGATTGTCGCATGGATAGATTTTAACAAACTTCCGCGCCAAAGGAATAGCTTCAGGGTAATGCTTTCTAAGTAAACGTAAGTTGAACCCATCTAATCTACAAATAGCGGAATGCAGATCGTGTAAAGCTTTATCTAATGACGGGGCGCGAGTATCTGCAAAGCCCTGATCTATTAGTTTCTTTTCAAATCTTGATGGCATTACTTAGTCTCCTCAGCGATCAACTCTTCAAGCTTATCCATATCACGATCATTAAGAGCGTCCCTGACCGCTTGTTTCTCAAGAAAATTTTTAAACTGCTCACGGCTCATGTCGGCCCCGATACTACACTTGTTACAGAAATCCTGAATGAACATCTGTGTCAGCGGATCGTGTAAAGGCTGTTCGCTAAATTCAATTGTATTCTTTGTCATAGTTTTACTCCTTATAGTTAATTGACAATATCCCATACTAAACCAAAGAAAAAGCCCCGTCAACATTTTTAACGGGGCCTGAGATTATCTACGTCTTTTCCTTGTTGGACGGCGGTTGGCTCTTCGTTCTAATTCATCGTACTCGGACCCGTATAACAACCATCCAATAAACCTAAATATAAAAATTTATACTCACCTCCTTTCATAAATCTATCCGACCCCAGTTATCAATGCCAAACTTAGTGGCAATCTCTACCCGAACCTCGGTATAACAATCATCACACAGCGGGATATCAATCCAAGGATAGGTCCAATCTTCTTTTGAAAAGTTCTCCCCAATCTCGGCAGATTGTTCACACCCGCCACACTTTACTATCTCTTTTTCTTCTTCTTTACTTTCTTCCAAAAGATAATCATCGTTTTCACAAATATCTTTAAAGGGAAAAAACTTTCTGCCTTGACTAACTCTATCAAAAATCTCTTGATCTTCGATATCTTTAATAGCTTTGTAAAAAGCTTTTGCGACGTCTTGCACTGAAAGGTCCTCTCCGCTCAGAGTATTGTGCTCTATTGAGAAAGCAAATTCGAGGATGCTATTATACTTCTTACCCATCCTCACTAGCCCTCTGATATGCAACGACAAGAAAGTTGAGATCTTCAAAATTTTCCAAATCCTCAGACGGAACTTGATTAGCCAAAGTAGTATGTGTCTTTCCGCCAAACCAAGCGACACCCGTTTTACCTAACAAAGGTTTCCACCCCGCTTCGGCAATCTCGGACAACTGCTTCTCAGTTAAAAACATTTTGGGTTCATTAGTAAAGAACAAATCATACAGCTCGTTGATAAGATCTCCACCCATCCCGAGATGATCTTCATCCATATTATCCGCCCAACCTTTTAACTGCCACAGCAATCTCTCGGTATCGGTACTTTGTTTCAAAACGCTGTTAAGCCATTTATCCACTTCAGGCTTCTCGCCCTCGACAAGTTTAATTGGTTTCATAGTTCACTCCATTGTAGTTATACGAACAACTATATGGGACTTTATATGAGGCTGTCAACCCCTATTGTTTATTCAGCCTATATATATAGCTACAGAAAAAAAAATAATAAAAAAATTCTCAGACCCCCTTTAGCAACTTTTGTTAAATAACGATTGTGTAACATCTCTAAAATAGTGGTGTTACGGACGCGGTACAAACAAAGTCCTTATAATATAGGGCTTTCAGGACGCCGTACCGCCGTACCGCCTGTACCGCCAATTCTACGTAAAAAATATTTTTTTAAAATATATCTCTATATATAAGAAGCGATACAAAAAAAGGGGCGATATTTCTATCGCCCCGTGGTTTTAGCTCTTTAACCATTTTATTAAAGCCCCAGTACGTATCCTATGAGCTTTTCCCCGACCGTTTAGATGCCCTGTCTCGGGAGGAGTTATTTTAAATTTACGGATAAGATCTTCAACTATACCCGTTACCCTTATACCGTTAACACTTTTTATTATCTTCCCATCTTTTGTAATCGTTGATTTATGAGAAGATAAATCACTTTTGTGTTCTCGGATAAAGTGTTCTAAATACGCTTTTGGAAAGCATCCTTTTCCCTCAAAAGTTTCTTTGCGGTTAAAATACCAAGGATGATAAATTGTATAATTATCTCCAAGTGTTTCCCACAAAGTGTTTTCTGAAACTTTTGTTAAAAAGCTTTTTATTTTTTTTGACATAATCGCATCAAATTGATCTGCTTTTCTTTCGAGCTTTTGGATATACCAATGCGCTGTAGTTAAAGGTTTATATTTAGTCATGTTTTTATCCTTATAATTATGATTAAAATTAATATTCGATCATCGCCGAGATCGGCTACGAATTTGGTCCCAACGATGTCAAATAGCAAAGTAACTCTTTTCCGAGCTACAACTCTATTATAACATACTTATGAGATAATGTCAACCCCTTAATTTTTTAACAAATGCCAGTAATTACGGAAACGACCATCTCCGAACTCGATTTGTTTTTTGAGCATTTGCTCCGCGTCTTTTCGATTATCGACCTTGTTTGTGATAGGATGGCCCGCCCCCTCTATATAGTAGCGGACCTTTTTGTCAGGCCCGATTACTTTTTTGATGACGTATGCTGTGCTAATTCCCACGTTACCACTGCTATCAATCCTCAACCAAAATCCTTACAATCTTTTTTTAAATTTTCTAAAACTTTTTCGAGCGCTTCTACGGCCCCGATATTGTACGACGCTTCGTGAGCCGAGATTTGTGGACTAGTAATATTAATCTTTTTATGCTCCAATATCATCTTTTCTACCTGATCTGTGATAGTTTCTATCTTCAAACTTAGGTGTCCCATATGTTTCATTGCCTGTGAGTGGTTGCCCACTACTTTTAGATTAGTGTTTTTTATGTCCATCTCGATCCTCATTCATTATCATATCGGCAAGGTTTTCAAAGTCTTGCGCTATATAAACTAGGTTAGTGTGCTGTACATATTTGGCTATTTTAATTATCTTCCGCGTTTCGTCATCATCGGGGAGCAAGCCGCGCTCCCCGTAGGTTATGATATATCTAAGTATCTGCTCCATCGTCTTCCATACTAATATGTCTATCGATTTCGTCAATCGCGCCTTTTAGTTCTTTTACTGTGGCGTGTATGTTGGATGGATCTTGTCGGGCCTCGGGACAATTACGGAGCGTGTCGTAAGAGTCATCTATCAAGCTCAATAGAACTTTCTTAGCTATCCTGAGTTTGCTTGGCGGTTCTTCCAAACTCTCTGTAATTATATTGTTCTTCTTCTTAGCCCATGTTTCGAGAGCCGTGATGCAGACCTCGTAATACTCTTCGCACGTAAACGTTCCGATTTCCTCGGACCAAGAGCCCGTTTCGCTTTGTAAATGTACCCGTACTGTCATTATATCCTCACCATTTCAAGATTATAATCTTCAAAATGCCACTCGAGTTCCAACCAAGCAGTTTCGTTACAAGAGTCCCAACCCACTCCCAAGTCAAGTTCGGCATTCTCCTCTTGGATCTCCTTTGTCCATCTATCTGCCCAAGGCGTTAGGCTTATTTCGTGGTCCATGGGCAGTTCACCTTTAAATGTAATCATGTTCGATGCTCCTCTACGTTAAAATGGACGCCATAACTATCAGGGGCGGTTTGATCTTCGTCCCAGATATAATCACTTGTTGCTATCTCTTGCGCTTCTTCGGGACTATCGGCTTCTATATATAAGACGGTAGTCTGCACAACCTCTACGCGATACTTCATTTGCTCTTCCTCAACGTATCTTCGGCCATGCTTATGACGGACGCTGTATCGGGATCGATCTTCTTTGCCATCTCGTACAGCTCGGCTAGTTTCCATTGTAGCCATTGCGGTAATTTTTTATCTTCAGACCCACTAAGCACCTCTCTTTCCCAAAGATCCTCGTAATAAAGATACTCAAAGTCATCGTCATTTTCCCTAGCCCGTTCTTTAGCGGGAGTAGTTTTATTATCGATAAACAACTGATCGAGATACTCTAACAGCACCTGATCCATTTGTTCTCGGGACGGCTTAGAGTCAAACACGACCACATCATCCTCGTCACCGCTTTCCCTAAATTTAAATACCCAGATGTTATTCATTGCCATTCTCCTCTATCTGGAAAGGTGTGTTTAAACAAAAGCTTGTCGCAATGCTCGGGATCGTTAACAACACCGCGTGTCCACTCGCCGTTTTCATCTTGCAAGACGGGATAGACAAGCACTTCATACTCCCATTTCTTATCCTCAAGGGATTGATCGAGCATAAGGTGCATATCATATGGTATCCCATCGTGCCAGATAGTGTGCCATATATCGCACTCGCCTTGGTCTTTGAACTCACGAGCGGTGGCAATCACCTTTTCCTGTATTTCTTTATCCATAGTTTTCTCCTGTAGTTGACATAGTCCCATATAATCACAGATAAAATGGCCTGTCAACACAAAAAAAGCCCCCCAGATCTCTGGAGGGCTTCTCATAACTACGGGATAGGGCCTATGACAACCCTTTCATATAGAGTTATATATGAATATATAGGACTTTACAAGTCTTTTTTGTTTTTTATTTGTTTTTTATTATTAAAACTGTCGGGCGTTATCAAAAACTTTAGAATAATCTACTTCTTTTTTCTTTTTACGGCGTACTTTGCTAAAATGACGGATCTGATGGTCTGTGTTTTTTTTAATAAAATTATTAATATTTGCTAAAAACTCTAACTTCATTTCATAAACTCGGGCTTGCGTAACGGTATGCGTACTTCTTTTAAGTAATTATCTACTCTAACACAATTTGGCTTACGGACAATAGGATCATAGCGCTGATCTAACAACTCTGCGTAGTGATCGCATTGCTCAAAATCTTCAAAGTAAATGCGGTGCATAGCCCGTTGATCGCTCTCGATATCGGGTACAGTTATTAGGTATAAAATAAAATATATGCTCTCAGGTGTCATGCTCTCTCCTCTATACTAATATATATAATTTATCCCATACTAAGCCCAAATTTTTTTAAGTCAAGGCTTGGGATCAAGCTTTTCTTTCAGTTTATTATAAATTTGCCATATAATTTTTAGTTGACCGCTGATAGTCCGTCCGCGATCCGAGCTCGTCCGCTTGATTTCCTCGTACACTTCTTTGGGAACGAGGACCGATTTCCATTTTTCTGTGTCCATAAGGTGTCCTTATATAGTATCTTACAGGACTATATAAGATTATATGTAAAAATGCAAGAAAAAAAGCCCCGCCAAGCGGGGCTAGGTGGGAGGAAAGAACCGAAAAAGTGTTAGCAGTAAAAAATTATTTGGCAGTTCCCCAGTCGGGGCCAACCTCAATATCACACTTGCTCGGTATCTCTAAGTCTACAGCAGTTTCCATCATCTGCGAAATAGTTTCTGCATCTTTTATGTCTTTTACGGACATAGCTATCTCATCGTGGATCTGTATCAGCGGTATACGACCTGTTTTATATATATCAACCATAGCTTTTTTGGTCATATCAGCCGCTGATGCCTGAATTAATCTATTTAGGGCCTTGTAGGTATATGCACGTTTCAGGCGTGTCGTATCGCCATACTCTTGCACCGCTTCGCGGTACGGGAGCGCTTTGTTCATCTCGAATGTATCGGGCTCCCACAGATCAAAACGACACTTACGTCCTAACAGGGACCGAATAGAACCGCTACTGCTCTTGTCGTTGAGTCTGTTTTGCACGCCCGTCATCAACATCTTAACAAAAGGCACCCGTGTATGATATTGACGGACCAAGTCCTTAGCTTCGTCAAGCGTGATATCCAGTTGGTCAGACATTTTACCGACCCCCATACCGTACATCAGGCCCAAGTTTATGGTTTTTGCTTGCTTTCGTGGTATCTGTGCCATTTCTGCAACCATTGTATGGAAGTCCATGTCGGGATTGTTCCGATAGCCGTGGACAAATTCTTCTACACCGTCAAGTGTAAGCCCCTTACTCTTGCCATATACATACGCATAGTGAACCAAGATGCGTGGTTCCTGTTGCGAGAAGTCAATCGCAGCCCACTTTTCGCCCTCTTCGGGGAGGAAAAGAGAGCGAATCATAGGACCAAGCTCAGGATCCCGTGCGGGGATCTGCTGTAGGTTCGGGTTATTCATGGATATACGTCCTGATACAGTACCGCCGTCGTCGGATCGTATTTGATTTATATGGCTGTGTATGCGTCCATCCGAGTGACAATGCTTCATAATTGTGTTGATAAAGGTCCCCGAGGTCTTGTTTAGGTTACGGGCTTGGACAATCAACTGCGGAAGTTCATGTGTATGATCGCTCAGGAATTGTTTCGTGAACGATGGTGCGCCTTTCTCGGTCCGTGGGTATTCGATGCTGAGGGCCTCAAATGCTTTCGCTATAGAGGCGGCGGCCCATATTTCGATGTCATGGCCCACAAGTTTCTTAATGTGGCTCAGTACGTCTTTCTCGCGCTTGAGTAGAGAATTTCGTGTGCGCTCAACCTTGTCCTGATCGACCCGTACCCCGCGCCATGTCATGTCAATCAGGCACGGCAGTAGATCGAGCTCAAGATTAGCGATGGGCCATAGGTCTTCTTTGCCTAATTGTCCCGACAGATAGTTCCAGAGTTCGAGTGTTAGTTCGGCGTCCCCCTCGGCATACGGTCCTACATACATAGCGGGCATCTTCCAGAGCTCGCCTTTTGGGTCCAGACCAAAGCTACGAGCCGCTTCTACCAGATTTTTTTCGGATTTTACCTTGCCAAGATGATCGTAAGCCAGAGCATTTAAGCTATAACTAAAACGGTTTTCATCTAACAGAGCCGCGATAAGCATGGTATCAATGATCCGACCGTTGAGCGTGAAGCCCATGCGCCGTATCCACCCCGCATCATATTGAGCGTTGTGCATAATTTTATCAGCGGGGCTCTCGAATACTTTCTGTAGCCACTTGTTTACGATACGCTCATCCAGATTACCGCCGTATTTGTGACGGATCGGTATGTAGCCTGACCAATCGCTGACGGCGATGGCGTAGCCCACGACTTCTCCGTCCCCTGTGGCCCATCCCGCCCCGAGTGTTTTGATATTTGGATCGCGTGTTTCAACATCGATGGCTATTTGTTTGGCATCAAAAATGTTGGGAAGCTCGGTTGGCGGTAGCCATTCCGACTTCGGCGTGTCAAACGCTAACTGCAAAGACATTATTTCTCTCCTCCGAGAGCGCCGTAGCCACAGATATCAAGCCAACTATCTTCATGGTCTGGTGTTTCTATCAGGCGGGACAGCTTGACCGCTATCATACATTGGTACACTTGCGATACCGTGATCTCTTTATCCAGTATAACCGACCACATTTTTGCTATGCGTTGGTGATTCTCGTGGGCATCGCCGTAGTCCTTGGCCCGTGGGCCGTTAATCATCTTCTCGGCTTTGTCTAGTATTTGTTTCCTGTTCATATGCTGTAACTCCTCAATGCGTCTTCTGGCTCGATTAAATATAAGTTTTTTTTAGTTCGTGTTACACCGACGTAGAATACACGGTGCAGTTCGTCAGGGTCCTGTTCTGCCGCTTTGGATGCGGCGGGGGACACATCAGTAAATAGCACAACGTTTTCGGCTTCACCACCCTTTGATCCGTGGATCGTGGATAGTGTTATACGGGGCGTGCCATTAAACTTCTCTCCGCGACGGAGTAGAGCAGTGATGTAGGCTCTTTCGCTGTCGGGTATTTTATCCATAGCTTCATGCCATATCATATCAATAGTGGCAAATAGGCCATGATCGCGCTGTAGCGTTTCAAGTGTTACGGTTTCATCGTCCATGAGGTGCGGTATTTTTTTAAAACCACGCTTTACACGATTGCCAACAGACATATAGCTGTAGATTATGCGGGCAACGGGAGCGGTGATCTCCCGTCCTTTACGCATTTGTTCCCATCCATTCACCGCTTCGCTTATCTTTTGCGATATGGATCGATGACCATAATAAGAAAACAAATGCCCTCTGCTTTTTAAATCATCTACGATACCGTTTAAAAAATAGCCCGCTTGCGCTAATATTAGCCATGTTCCCTCAGATAAATCAACGTGCGATATATCATTAATGCGTTTTACTGACCCATCTTCTTGTCGGGGCAGATAGGTTTTTGGCACACGTTTGTGTATGCGTTTAGATATACGTGATGCCAGAGGATGTATGTTCTGCGGTACGCGGTAGGACTGCTCAAGCACTTCGTACCCCCCATTAAGTCCGATAAAGTGCTCGACATCAGCCCCCGCCCACTTGTATATAGCTTGGTCATCGTCCCCCGCACAGTAAATTTTATCAGAATATTTCTCTATAATGTGCGCAACGTCCCATTGTAATGGGGATAGGTCCTGTGCTTCATCTATAAAACTAACACTTAGGTTCGGACAAAACTTTGAGCTCTCGTTTACAAATATTTCTAACATATCGGTAAAATCATACACCTTTAGTCGGCTTTTGTAACTTTGTAAGGACCGTGCAACATAGGATAGAGTCATCCAGTCTATATTGCTGATGGTTTGATTGTATTGCTTGCGTAACGGTATTTTTTTCAACCGTGCCAAATTTATTATACTGAGATACGGATCAGCATTAGCGCTTGCATCAAAAATATTATCGTCACCGTTAGCGTTATCAGGCATAAGTTTTATACCAATCGTATCGGATAGTTCTTTGTAGTGTTCGCTTTGCATAACTTGTTCGGCCCGTATACCTGACAAACGCAGAGCAAAACTATGTAGCGTGCGAAACCATGGTAGTTGTGTTTCATTTAAACCAAAGCGCTGACACGCACGTTCTACTGCTTCATAAGCCGCTTGGCGCGTAAAGGCAAAGTATCCTATTTTAGAGGGCGGTATGCCTTGACGTAATGCCTCGTCAACTTTATTCAGTAGTGCTGTCGTTTTCCCCGTCCCGGGTGGTCCGTATATCCTGAATATCTTTGTTTGCATTCTCTTCTTCGATTTTATTAACAATGACCCGCACTCTTTCTCGGGTTACACCGTACTTCTTACCAATAGCCGTGAGTGTCATGGCTCTTTCCGTGCGTAATCGGTGCATTTCACGGTTTCTTTCTTTATAGTCCAAGGTCATCTACTGCATCCTGTATAGTGCCATACTGTTTTACAAAGAGCGGTGTTTTGTCCCCCACCCATGCCCCTATAATATTGTAGTGAAAATACTCAAGAGCTTCATCGGGGCACATACCATCACGCTCTTGTAGTATCTTCAATACCTTATCGTAGTCATAGGCAAATACCTCGTCCATACCAAAACGGGACGCCACGCCTAAAAATGCTTTATCAAATCCATCTGCTTTTAACATTAAAATACCTCTTTGTTTTCTTTACCACCAAACTCAGGAGCGGATAGCTCCACCTCTACCGCATCAAACGACGGTATCTTCCATACACGCACGGGGCGTCCTTTTATTCGTATCTGTAAGCTTTCGCCACCTTTGTCCCGTAAACGTTGAGCTATCTTGTGGCTTTTGTATTCAAAAAACTTGTTGCGCTTTAGGTGCGCATCAAAGTCTTTTAGCCTAAAGTACGTCATCTTTTCGTCTTCATCGGTCCATGGGCGCTTCAATAATATTTCTTCTTTATCCTCTGCCTGTTGCATACTTTGACAAAACTCTTCAAGATGGTCATAGAACTGTCCGCTGACACTAGCGTCCTGTGATACATCTATGATAGCGCTTTCGTTTTCTTTCATCTCTTGCATCAAGGCCCCGATACGGTTTTCCCATATGATCTTTGATACAGAGCGTGGCATAAAGTTTAGTTGCTCCATGCACGATCTCTGA
>LULQ01000050.1_pt1 | contig 57727 bp, 66 predicted proteins | sample 728091 | NCBI WGS metagenome assembly LULQ01 (sample SAMN03860285, study PRJNA289734) | marine metagenome | biome: seawater column; feature: ocean; material: water; isolation source: Red Sea water column Station 149 - depth 10m | place: Saudi Arabia: Red Sea | collected 2011-10-15 | depth 10 m
GGTGCAAGTGCTATCAAGAGTTCCAGTGTATTTAAGAAACATGCTCCTGCCGGGATCAGTAGACCCATCGGCAATAGTAGTAGTGTGGGTATCAGCATTCGTCGTAATAGCTTCCGTACCAAAGCTGAATGCCTCTGCAATTAGCTCTAAATTTGTATTTGTACTGGTGCCCCACGTACCTGATTCGTCACCAGTGGCAATCTCTTTTAAGCGTAGGTCGTTGACGTAAGTTGCCATCTATCTTCTCCGACGTTTAGCAGCGGGCTTTTTCATAGAGGCCACATGCTTTTTCAATGTTTCAGCTTGTTTTTTGTGAGTCTTAGAGGCTTTCTCTAGTCCCTTAATAATCTTTTTCACTTTACGTGGCATTAAGCTACCTCTTCCCAATTTGGAGTCTGACTCGTTGATACGCTTGAGTAACTTGGTGTCTGACTTGTCGATATAGTTGAGTAGTTTGGCGTTTGACTATCATCCACTAAGCCCCACACATTGACAATATTTACCACACCCGTTGCAGATACTCCTGTGACACCAATAACAGTATCAGCAACTGTTACATCACCAGCCGCTCCAGTGCCTTCAACACCCGTCGGGACAATCGTTTGACCCAACCCAATAGAGACTGTGCCTGCTGCGCCAGTGCCTTCAACACCCGTAGGCGATACATTTGCACCCGCTGTTGTAGTGACTGACCCAACTGCACTGGTGCCTTCAATGCCTGTTGTAGATACATTAGCATCTGCGGATACGGTAACTGTCGTAACTGCGCCAGTGCCCGCAACACCCGTTGGGGATACATTAGCTCCTGCACTGACCGTAACCGATCCAACAGCACCCGTACCTGCAACGCCTGTGACCGAAGTGCTTGCATCTCCGGTAACCGTAACCGATCCAACAGCGCCTGTGCCTGCAACGCCTGTGATAGAAACAGTGACGCCCGACCCTTCGATGATCGTGACGGAGCCGATTGACCCTGTTGCAGAAACACCTGTGATAGAAACAGTTGCGTCTGCGCTGACTGTGACTGTGGTGACCGCACCTGTGCCCGAGACACCTGTGATCTCAATAGGATCTGCTTGGCCCCACGGGCCTTCGCCCCAAGTACCTCTACCCCACCCATTAAGATCTGCCACATACTACTCGCTACGCGATGCGGATTATCGCGTTAGACGCATCCGCCGTTGGAAACTGAATAGTGAAATCACCAGCGGTGCTTGTCTTGTCCCCACCAAACGCCAACGTGCAAACAGCTTTGTCTGATTGAGTATCGTTATAAATCAGAGCACCGTTTGCAGTGATAGTGCTCGAACTGAATGTAAGATCAGAAAAATCGCAAAGTGCTGTGGTGCCTGATGTTGTGGGTGTAACGCTAGTCAATGCTGCACCAGCCGCTGTATACCCTGTGCCAGATACTTCATTAGACGTTGTGTATGCAGTAGTGCTTGCGCCTAAAGAAGCAGAGCTTGTATACAAAGCTAATTTAAACGTATTGCCAGAAGTGGCAGTAAAGTTGTGCGTGCCAACAAGAATTTCTTGTTTGAAGGATGTGCACATAGCCGTAGATATAGCCATTATAAACTCCTAAGTATGTCTGCCATGTCCTTATGACCTTGACGTTCTAGTTCTGCAATAAGTGTTGTCCTATCGCTTTTTATTGCTTCTTTTATGTAGTGCAAAGCTGTAGCTCTGACCGCTTCTTTGAATGCTTCTGCTTGTTGCGCTATCACAGGGTGACAACTACCACCCACACTTACAATCCTACCTGCGGCAGCTTGTGCCCAAAACTCAGGGTCATGCCCCTTGTGTTCTGTGGTAGCAACAAAAACATTGCCTACTTCCATTTGTGGAGCTTGTAAAACCATATAACTTCTTACTGCACTGTTAACCTAGCTTGACCGGAACGGTACGTATCTGAACGTAGCTTGCCGTCACCCAAAATTTTAAGTAGTCCCATAGAGGACACATACATCTTCTCATACAACGCAACCATATCTGGTTCACCTTTCATAAACCGCACAGCCTCTACCAAAGCGCCATTTAACAATGCTGAGTCAAACTCGTCACCTAGATATGTGGTGCCCGCAGTGACTATAGATTCTGGATAGTATCCGTAGTGAAGTTCTGTTGAATAGCTGCTGTTAGGTGTAGGCCCAAGAATAAATACATCATCGTTAAATATTGCGTAGTGCTTGGGCACCCCTGTTGCCGTGCTGGTTGGGTACGCTTCACGTATAAAGTTAACGTCTTTGTTCAACAAAAATGTGTAGCTGCCGCTACTGTTTATGACTGCCAAGCTATACACGTACAAAAAATCACTAGGAACTGCCAGATACTCATTGCTTGCTGTCATGGTGCCAGTTACGTTTTTACGCAATGCAGGTATTTGAACAGCGTTATATATCTTCTGCTCCGCTTGTTTTGTAAACATAGCAAGCTGATCGTCCGTGAATGTAAGTTCACAGATGTCTTCTATGTTTGTTTTTAGCTCGGTGTAGTTCATTGCTTACGCCATAGGGCCACGAGCCATCGTACCTTTTGTTGCAGCACCAGTGCCGCGTATTTTAATACCAGTAGTTTTCACGCCAGACATGTCAGGTTTGGGCGCTTCTTTAACAGGCTGCACGCCTTTAACTTGGGTAAACTTTGGTGTTTTCATAAACGCTCCTAAGTCGTTATTACTGTTACTGTCCCTATCTGACCTGTTGCTACTAAGTCGTTAGGAGTTAAACCAAAAGGATCATCACCTGCTCCTACAGGATTCCAACCCCACTGAATCTGTCTACTGCTATTCAGCCCCGCCTCACCCAAACTTCTATCAGGACGTGGATCTCTAATAGCTTGTGGATCATCTACTGGGAACTCACCTAGCTTCAATTGCGGGTGGTCAGGGTTCCAACAAGTAGGGCACGCTTTTAAGTTAGTGTCGTTTCCTTTACGTACTAAGTTTTTCAGTTCTCGTAGCTTATACTGAAACCCACATATGTCACATTCAGCAATCGCTCTTTTGGTAGATGCAAAGCGATTCGACATTAATATGTCCTAGTAGCGCGAGGTACGAATCGGGCAGACGTTTTTGTTCTGTCCTCCCCAGCCGCTAAAGCAAACTGCTCCTCGTATGTCTCTTTTAACATGGGTATGCGAGCCATAAGTTCTGGTTCTTTCATAGCTATGTGGTACGCCAACCCTGCAACCAAACAAGGAAAAAATCGAAAGTTTATGTCCGCTGTCTCTACCCCACTACCCGCATCCTGAATACGTCGCATACGATAGTATTTGAATATGTATTCATCGTTCTTATCAGGCACAGGCCACACGTTTATCTTAGGGTTATCTCTAAGACGTTCTATGTAAACCTGTATCGGTCTACCTTCTGTTAGTTTGTTAGGTATGGAAGCGTATGTGCTGACGCTTATACGACTGATGGTCAGATCAGACTGTGCATATTCGTCACCGGAATCTGTGCGTATGACTTGTTCTAACAAATCAATAGTATCAGCAGGTAGATCGTATTGACTGGTGCCTTTGACTAACGTGACGGTGCCTTCATCAACCGTCCATAAATTTATACCCCGGTTCTGCCACTCAATAGTCATTAAGTTCATAGAACGTCTAGCAGTGCGAATATCGTACCCAGAACGCATTTCACGACCTGCACGCTCCCACGCTTCTTCAGCGATCTCCGTGAAGTCCATATCAAATGCGGTTGTTCCAGATGTCGTCATGGTCTGCTACCCTGTACGTATAGCGTTTTCTTCCTACGCTTATTCATCACCGCGCCACAACCTTTGTGATTTGCGCGAATGGGGCCACCAGCTTTTGCTGTTTTAACCTTAGCTTTCGGTGTATTAGCTACTACTTGTTGCCCTCTAGCGCCAGCTTTTTTCTTTTTACGCGCTGTGGTGGCGCGTTCAGCCTGACTTAGCGACTGTGCTTTGGCTTTGGGTAAACAGCGATCAGGGTTCTTTTTATTCTTCGACGTACCACATGGCCCTTTAATTTTGCCATCGGTGCCAATACGAACCCATTGTTGTTCTCGCCATTGTTTGAGCTGTCCCATTACTTCACCTTTCGCGCTCTGCGTATGGCCTCTTTACCACGTTTAGCAATGCCTGCCTGCGTATGTTTACCTGCTGCTTTGGCTCTTTGTTCTAACACCGTAAGTATCTGTATCTTTCTAGCAAAAGGTTTGTTTATCTTTTTAACCTTAGCCACCGTATCACGAGCATCTTGAGCGGTCGCATACTTTATAGATACCGTATCTCTAGGGTTCTCATCCGTATACAGCCTGCGCCCACTACCCTTTGGTTTTTTGCCTGTACCTACCTTCGGATCTTTAGCCATTACTTCTTCTTTTTCTTGCTGCCCTTTGCGTAATTAGGATCTTTGCAATACTTAGAAGCTGCCATGTTTGCATACGCAGATGGGTAGGTATCAAACGTGCGTTTGGCCCACGCTTTACCAGCCGGGCAGATCTTACCGCCCGACTTTACCTTGCCGCCTTTTTTATAGTAATGCCTCATCGCATCTTCGCTGGACGTACACCCTTACGAGCGATACCGGCACCGCGCACCTTCTGCTTGGTTGCTCGTTTTTTACCGCCTACAGCACCGCCTTTGGCCTTCATCTTGCCGCCAGCTTTGTAACCTTTCGACTTAACCTTACCGCCGCCCATCATTTTGCCTTTACCGTCTATGGCAAACTCAGGAACCATCTTGCCGGTCTTAGGATCTTTAGCCATTGGCATCTTGCCACCAGCTTTCATCCCTTTGGCTTTCATCTTACCGCCAGCCATATAACCTTTAGTTTTCATCTTGCCACCAGCTTTGTAGCCTTTGGCTTTCATCTTACCGCCAGCTTTCATACCCTTAGCCTTCATCTTCGATTTCATCATGCCGCCTCTCATTGCTTTTTTAGGTGGACGTTTACCTTCACGATCCATGAAGTTTAGGTATTGACGTAAAGTCATACCTGAATCTCTTAACTGCTCTTTAGTTACGTTGGCTAAAGTTTTACCTTCTTTAGTTATCGTGTTTCTACGCAGAGCTTTTTCTGGCCCATAGTCTTCACCAAAACGAAATCTAGGGTCTTTTTTAGTTTTAGCTTTAGGTGCAGCTACCTTAGATGTTGTAGGGGCTTTTTGTGGCTTTGCGGGGCGCTTTGCTTTTGGGTCAGCCGCCGCTTGCCTACCCATTGCTTTGGCCTTAGCGACAGCGGTAGTGGCTTTACTAGGAGTTTTAACCATAGCCATATTAGCTTCACGCTCACGCTTCAGCCTATTCTGTCGTAACTGTTCTTTATTTTCAGCGCCACCCACAGCCGTCTTACTAGGTTCACGACGTCTACGTGCCGCAGCGCCTCTTTTAAGCCTACGTCTAGTGCCCGGAGGCGTATTATCTATCTTAATCATGGCTTACTCCTTGTCTGCGTACAGATTATCGAACACTTGGTTCACGTCGAGCGTATAGTCCAGATCGGACTTGCTGTAGTGAATGTGTTGAGAAGGACGAAAATCTGGTGCACCTTCTCCCGTTTCAAACCAAGCGGGATGTGTCACCCGCACCCTATTATTTGGTAGAGCTACAATATTACCCGTCCAATCACCGGCATCTAGTAACTCCATCACATGACTCTGCTTATGTTGTGCAGGGTCATCAGCAATCTCATTGTTCGTATAGTCCACCGTGAACATATACTTTGCGGGATACATCTCCCCATCTATCTTTGCCAACCAAGGGCATGGTGTAGCTCTATCAAGTACATACACTGCATGATCCCTCGAACTGCAATCCCAAGGCTGTGCTGCCCACACAGGCATGGGTTCGGGCCACTCCTCTAAAGGGGTGTCTCCTACCAACGCTGTAATCGGCATCCTTGCCCACATTGCACCTCCATGCACATTGGGTTCATCTTCTTCGTCGTATGTTTCAGCTCCAGTGAAAATTACCTGAAAACTCAAACACCTAGTTGGCATCGTCGTTACTGCAATCGCCATAGCGTGAATAAACTCGCCATGATACTTCTCGTGGTTATGGGTATATTCTTTCCTTACCCAGCATTTGAAATACGGTACGTTGCTCTGCAAGTACGCCAACTAACACCTCCATCTTCTCCTTGCCTGTCTCAACCTAGAATTAGGATCTTTAGCGGCTTTCGGAAACTTTTTCATTTGCCCAGCAGAACGCGCACAGAACGACTTTCTACGTGCTGCACGCTTTCCTGTTGGTTTCTTTTCAGTTACTGCGGTTTGTAGCTTACTACCGGGGTTTTTGCGTCTATACGCCTTTACCCCTGCCTCAGTCATCCCTGCCCCTTTTTCTGTGGGACGAAAGTTTTTCTTGTTGCGGGGTGGCATACCCCCCTTACTAAAAGAGGGGCAAGGTGGTTTCTTCTTGTAGTAGCTACGCAAAGCTATCAGCCAAACTTTTTACGCAGATACAATATGACAGTGTAGGTGTCGCCACTGCTGGCTCCGACAGTGGTGAACTTTACGTCCCCCGTCTTGCCAGTTCCTGCGTTGTTGGTCAGCCCACCAAATATAGAATAGTCGTGATTACCACTCTGGTTCTCACCTAATTCTATTGCCATAACATCTGTATCTGCATCGAACAGAATACGCACTTTCATGCCAATACACTGCCACCATATACGCTCTATATTAACGTCGGTGCAGGATTGTCCGGTGCGTGAATCTGCTTCCAATGCACTCACATCTACTTTAGTCACGGCAGTTTCACCAGTGCCATCAGAGATGTTTGTTAGTTTGATAGCTACAAAAGAAGGCCCATCAACTATTATTTGAGAAGCTACTGCATCAGCCATGACTGCCTCCTATTACTGGTCAGCAAACTGAGGAGCAGTAGTGCTAGTTACATTCCCAAAAATCTGATAGTTGGTTGTATTCAGGCCGATGATCGTTACTTCAAAACCCGCAGGCACGTTCAACTGTATGCTGCTGTTAGAGTCGCCATCAGAAAATACGGAACTTACTTCGTTTCCGTCCGTATCTAGGAAGGTAACACCACCAATATAAAAATTAGTGTTGCCGGGAGTAACAATAAGCGCATCCGTAGCATCAGCAGCGCCACCAGCGTAAACAAACTTAAAAACAGATCCAGCAATAGGAGCTGGAAGCGTATAAGTATTATCTTGACCGCCATCAGGGACAAGAAGAATCCTTCCGCTATGAGTTGCATTAGTGAGCGTAACATTTCCATCAGATAGGCTAACAGGCCCGTCACCAAGCGTTACTATTTCTGTGATTGTGCCCGACGTAGCATTTTTGCTAATAGTCTTGAGCGTACTTTCTGAGCGAATCGGGCCGCTAAAAGTAGTAGTACCCATGTGTATCTCCTGTCGTGGGTTATGTCAGCCACACTATGCGGCTGTCAGGGACAAAATACTTATACAGTAGAAAAAGAAAAGGGGCAACAATGTGCCCCTTCTCATGCAGCGTTTTACGCTCCGGGTGATCCGAAAATCCCGAGTGGGTCGGACACGCCAAAACTATATCGCTCGCGGGCCTTATAGCGCGAGTTGCCCGTATCGAAGTCTGCATCCATAGATGTAGCCATCGGAGTACGAACAAAATGCTTCAGGCCATTCGGCACATCAGTGGTCAAGAAGAAAGCATCCGTATCGGTCAGATAGTGGTTGACCGTGTAGCCTTCTGGGATTGACCCGTTGTTACGAATCGCATTCAGATCGTTGTCAGCAGTTCCGACTCGACCTTCAGTTTCCAGCAAACGAGTTGCCACAAACATTAGGTTGGGTGGGATTATCAGCTTACGAGGACGTGCTGCGATCAGTAGACCACGCTCATCAGTCCAACCAGCGATCTGAATAACGGCTGCTTCCAAAGAAGTTTCGTTAAGATCGGCCGCTACGGCGGGACGGTTTGAGTTAGTGCCACCAGAAACAAGCGGGTGCGCTGTTGAACATAGAGTTTGTCCGTCACCGTATGTGGTGCCAGATGCAAACGCATTGTTCAGAATTGCAGCACCTTTAACCTGCTTGGTGTACGCCATAGCGCGTGCCAAAGCCTTCGTATAACGAGCAGATAACGAGTCATACAGATTATCCTCGATTGCCTCCTCGGTAACACTAAAGCCCATAGCTATCGTCTCGTGCGTATAGCGAGCAGTAAATGCTTCCTGTGCGTTGTCATACTCAATCGCAGAACCTTCGTCCTTGACGGGTGCTGCGGAGAAACCTGACAACTTGGTTTCTTCTTCAAATGAGCGATCAGAAGTCTCTGATTCAAAGATTTCTTTGTGCTCTTCACCGTACTTAGCGTACTCCATTCCAAACAAAGCGTTCAGTCCGGGCAGGAGTTCTTTAAGTAATTGCGCTCTTGAAATAGCCATTTTACCTTACTCCTTATACGCCAGTAGTGTTGTCAAACGCATGACCTGCGTTCCACTTCACATAGGCTTCGGTGAATCCGCCAGAGCTGTTCTTGGTTTCTTGAACCAAGTCAACAATACGGAATGGAAGCGTTGCTGTAGTGGCAGACGAATCAGAAATACCAGAACGGGAGTTACCCGAAATGCTATCCCCAGTGTTATCTACACCAGCTACATTTGCGCCAATATCAGTTATTGCCAAGTCACCAATCGTTGTGCCAGAAGACAAAACAGCGGCCTTAAACAAAACATCAGTTGCATCGCATACATAGGCTTCAAGGTCAGAAGCTGCCGTGCTAGCAATATAGTTTTGCCTAAAGGTCTTTTGATTGGTGTTGGGATCGGTGTATGAAACACCCATGAAGACTCCGATTGGAGTCATGGCAGCGTCAAACGTATCACGTTCAACAGTGCCGCCGGTCACTAGCTTAACAGCGTCCCCGTAGAAGATTGCAGTCCCGTAACCACTTGCAATGCTGTAGTGGCGTACAGTTCCAACGTAAGGGACACCGCTTAACAGTTTGACCGGAACCAGCCCATAAGGGCCATCTACAGTAGGATAAGCCATTTGTAGCTCCTATTAAGTTCCGTTACCAAAAGTTACCTTTGTTTTTCTATCGTTGAACAAAGGCATACGTGCGTCGTTCTCACGCATCAGGTTGTTATCTACAGATTGTATTTGATTTTTAGCTTGCTGTTCGTAGTAGTCATTCCGCTCGTCTGCTACCTCTTGAGGCACCTTACATAGCATCAACCCACCTTGAACGATATTATCAGCAAACTTTTCTTGCTCCACATTCAACACTGTGAACTGTGGGTAATCTGCGGCCCTTACGGGTTCCCAACCTTCGCGCAACTTTGAGGAAACATTAGTGGCATCCACCTGACCTAGCATAGACACTCTAACCCAACGAAAAGCGTAACCGTCTTCTGGTTCAGGGCTAGGTAATACCTCTGGTCGTTGCCAAGAGCGTGTACGAGTCTTCGTTTCACGGGTTTCGTGATCTCGCTTAATCCTGTTCTCAGCCATTATTGTTCCTCATTTCAAGTGCAGCCTGTCTGGCGTATTCTTCTAAAGGTACTCCTAGTCTGTTAGCGAGTGCGACCTGTGTTTTGGTGAGCCTCACTTTATTCGGTGCGGTGCTTCGCGTGGCTGGAGCAACAACATTAGCAGATTGTGTCCGCGTCTCTTGTGTCTCCTGCAACTCTTCTTGCTGCTCTACATCCTCATCGAACTCTTCTGGGAATACTTTTCGCATACGAGCATCAATGCGCTCGTAGTATTCGTCAGAGCGCGGGTCAACCCCGCTCTTAACCAATTTTTGATGCAACCCCATAGCATATGCTGTCATCTCGTCGTCGCTATGAAACCAAGGATTCTTGGCTACCCATGCTTCTGCTTTCGGATCACGCTCCTGCTGTGGGGCGGGTTGAGGTTCTTGTACCTCAGTCTCTTCTTCTTGTAAAGAAGGTAATTTGAAATTATCTAGCCTATCTGCTTTTAATTTAGCAGAAGTTAGATGTTCTTGTGCTTCAATAAGCCTGTCTGCGTCACCACTCTCATACGCATCTTTGTAAGCAATTTTTGCGCCGTTTAGTTCTGAATCAACCACCCGCTTGGCTTGTTCTAGTAGCGCCTCGCGTGTTGTGCCCACATCACCCTTTAACGTCTTATTTTCTTCTAGTAGACGTTGTGTAAGAGCTTCTAGCTCCTGTCGCTCTCTAACAGCGGTTTCTTTTGCTCTTCGCTCATCATGGTAGCTTTGACTGAAGTGGTGGATGCGCTTTCGTACTTTTTTGGAGTAGCCTTCCAGTTCTTCCTCCGTAACGTCCGCTGGCGGCTTGCGTGGCGTACGGTTACGATCATCCTCTGGCGTATCGTCAACAATTTCGATTTCCAGCTCTGCTTTCGGTTCTTCAACCTCGATTTCAGGTTCAACAGGAGTATCTGCATACTCCTCCGCAGTCTTTTTGCCAGATAGATCAATCTCCACCTCCCCAGAATCTTCTATTTCTATAGAAGTTTCTTTCTCTTCATCAGGGAAACTGTATTCAACTTTTTGAAATGGCATTACTCTTCCTTATGCTCGTGATACACCACGGGGATCTGCTACAACAGCTTCAATAGAGTCGTCATTCATCAGACGATACTCTACGTCACCAACCTTAAATCTTGTGCCTGAATTAGCACGAAACATCACATAATCACCTTGTTTACACCAAGGGCCAGTAGGAAACCGCTCCTTGTCTGCATAAGATTGATCGCCCATATCAACTACGAGGCCGATGATAGACATGACGTATTCTTGATTTTTTGTGGTATCAGTCTTTAACAGATCAGTGCCATCAAAAGTTTCTTCTATCTGCGGTAGCGCCACCAGCACTCTGTAGCCCACGGGCACAGGTAGTTGCGCTTCTAACTCTTCAGCCGTGTCAACAGCTTCACTCATCGTCGTACTCCATTTTGCGAGAGAGGTCATCCACATAGTTCAAACAGGTTTCTAGACCCCGGATCAAACCTGTGGTTTCTTTATACATGGAAAAGTCTTTAGCTCCTCCACCACCAAGAAATTGTAATGCAGAGTCCTTGTCAGACTCTATTCGTTCTTTTAGCACGTCTAAGACGGTTACAGCCATTATTGGCCTCTATTGTTGTTGGAATCCTGCATAGTTTTTAGTAAATCTAAATCAGCCTTTGCGTTATCTCTTCGTCGCTCCGCAGCCATTTTGATACCTGCTTTCTGAGCGTCTATTTGTAACTCTTGTTGTTTCAAGGCTAGTTCTGCCTGATCCATCTGAGCGTCTTGCATGTTTTCTTGTGCTTGAAGCTGTAGTTTGGCTTGTTCGATTTGTGCGTCTGCTTGATCTTTAGCCGCTTTACGCTGCACTTCTTGCGCTTTTATCTGTAGTTCTGCTTGCTGCATCTGCACCACAGGGTCTTGGGCCTTTTGCTGCGCCTGTTGCTGCGCTGCCTGCTGCTGTCTCTGCTGCGTGAGCTGCCCTCCTGCCTGTGCCATGAGACGAGCAAGATTGACTTCCATGTTCTCTGGTAGCTCGGCATTTGGATTGGGTAAGGGTGCGCCAATCTTTTCTTCCATCTCTTTGCGGTACTTGAAACCAAGGTGCTCCGCAATATGCGCCTGCAAAGCAGCAGCAATACGCTGTGCTTGAGGGTTTTGCCCTATCGTAGCGGCAACCATCGGATCTTGTAAGAACGACTGGTGCGCTGCCATGTGGGCATCATGGTCTTGATAAATAAACGCCTTCAACGGTTTACCGTTCAACGCATTCATATTTTCACTAACTGGGTCTACAGGTTTAGCGTCATCTGTGGTCGGAACTAGCTTGTCAGCGTTCTTAACACCCAACACCTCTATCATCTGCCTGTGTAGCTGTGGCAGGTCATATATCTGCGGTGCTGACTGCGCCATCTGTAGTACAGCTTGATACTGCACAACTCGCTGGGCCATCGTAGAACTGTTCGGGTCACTGACAGGTATGACATCAACTGCCATATAGTCTGCAACACGAGCACTCACTTCGCCGCGTATCGGCTCGTACGCATATTCTTCGGGGGCATACTCTGCCATGATCGCTTTTAAGAGCTTGAACTCTTGCTTCATGGCATAATGTACACGGGCCTGCACTGCTGCCATTGGTTTGAGAGTTCTCTCTAACAAGGCAAGTGTAGTGCCCACCGGCGCGTTAGCGGACATATCAGAGATATTCATATCGCTGATTGCGCCCAGCCTACGACCTTCCTGCGTTATCTGATTGAGCAGAGCAAGTAGAGTTTGACTTGGCTCCTTATAAGGAAGCGGCAGGATGTTGTCTTTGATGCTACCGGACGGTACATCTACATCCTTAAACTCTCCCGGCTCTATAGGCGTATCGTCACCTTTAATTCGCAGTCCACGAGACTTCAAACCACCCGGAAGATTAGCCAGCGTACCAGCGTCCACCAGTTGCCGTATAATGGACGTACCCGCTTTAGCGTACCCCCCTATTATGTGTATGAGACCTAGCCCATAGAACCCAAATCCGGGCACATACACGTAATGCACAAAATGCTGACGTTTCAACATCAACGGATCGGTGGGGTTCCAGTTTCGACGTATAGCGAGCACTTCGTTCGAGCCTCGCTCTAGCGTCACAACATACGGCTTTGCAATACCTTCATCAGAGTCATCTACGCCGTCGATAACCAGATCTGCATGAATCTCATACAGGGAATATCTGTCATCGTTTGTTAGTGAGTACCCACCTTCTTCTGCCTTACGCTCTTCTATGTCGGTGTGGTATGCCTGTGGTTCACCTAGATCTATGTCTTTGTAGAACCCACCTGCCTGTAACTTCTTCAGTTCGTTCTTTGTCTTACGCATGATGTGCGTAACACGTTCTGCGGTTTCTATATGTGAAGCGCCGTAGGGCACCACCACATCTTCTGCTGGTATGTAAACGGCTGTCTGTCGCCCTATATTCGGATCAAAATATACTTTCTTAAACGCACTACCAGCCAAACCAAGACTGTATAACAGACGTTCGTGCTCGGGTCTGTACTCCACCATGCGCTCAGTGAGTTCGTAGTTCATATCCGCTTTTACGCGGTTTGCTGCTTCTTCCTTATCTTTATCTTCTACGCCTATGATTTTGACCTTTACAGGCCCAGCGGCGGGGAACGTCTCGGACATGGTTTCTGCTTGGAAGCGTATGGCTGCTTCTGCTAGCACTGTGGAATACACACCACACGCGCCATCCCACGGTTCGGTTCGCTCTTCGTATTTGAAGCCAAGCACGTCAAGACCTTTGACAAACGTATCTGCCCAATCTTTACGGCTACCAATATCTGAGTCTACCAAACCAACTAAATCGTCAGCGAGTTCAGCCAGTACGCTCTCATCCAGACTCTCAGCTAGGTTCGCTCCAAAAGGAACCATGTCGCCTATATCTGCATCAGGTATAATAGTGATCTCAACACTACCGTCGTCTAACGTAACCATCTCTGGATCGACAATCTCTATCTCCAGACCAGCGGTATCGTCATCCTCTATACCCTTGGGCGCTGCGTACAAACCTTTTTCTATAGCCATAATCTATCTCTAGTAGAAGCCGCCCCGCCGCGACTTAAAATACACTGGTTCTTCCGGTTCATCTGTCGGCAGTCGTATAAACCCACCCTGCCTGAAACGCATGAGTGCCATGACTGTGGAGTCAACCAAGTCATCATGGCTCATAAACGGAAACCCAGCAATCTCCTCAACTACCTCTTCTGCCCACCGTGTAGGAGGAACCCACACCAAACCAGACGCGACAATATCAGATACTGAGTTAAGACGTGCAAGTTTATCGCCTGATCCCCTATGCGGTGTATACTCTAAAACGGGTAGCCCCATGCGCCTCATCTCTTGATACAACGCTGTGCCTGATGACTTCTTCTCCACGATAAACGCATCAGGCTCCCACTCGCTGTATTCTTCCATCGCCATGTCTTTTAGCTCTGGAAACTCCATGCGTTTCTTGATGCTGTTTAACAGAATAATGTTGTAGTTATTTTCTTCTTCGTTAAGAAACACACCCCATGTGGTGAGTGCCGTGTAGTCAGCGCGGTTATGTTTTTCTGCCGCTGCGTCCAGCGACATAATTATGTACTCACAGCTTGGCGGGTTGTCTTGATCCCATATCTGCCACCACTCACGTTTGACCAGTGCAGCTTCTTCTGCCGTAGGTGTCTGCTGATACTGTGCGTTCCACTGGAATGTCGGCATAGATGCTTTGGTTCGCATCAATGCTTCAAGGTCAAAGAACTCAGGCCATAGCGGTTTCTCCACTATCTCCTGCGTTTCTTCGTCTTCTACCTCTAATATGGCGGGAAACTCTACTACCTCGTACTCATCCGCCTTATCGTTCTGCACCATGTCGCGTGTGACACGTCCAGTCAGGTCATCCATGTGCCATCGGGTCTGAATTATGGCTACACGACCCCCCGGCATCAGACGAGTACGCGCTCCAAACGTGAACCACTCGTACGCTTTCTCAAAAACCGTAAAATTACCGTTAATTACGTCCTGCTCTGAGTGCGGATCGTCTACTAAGAGTAAATCAGCGCCGCGACCAGCAAGAGCAGAGCCAATACCACACGCATAATACTCACCGCCCGTGTTTGTATTCCATCTACCGGCTGATTTTGAGTCACTTGCAAGCTGAACCGTAGGAAAAATGGCCTGATATGCGTCTGTAGAGATGAGATTCCGTACTTTTCTACCAAAATCCACCGCTAAATCGGTGGTATGCGACACCATCATCACTTTTTTGTTCGGATTTCGCCCCAAGAACCACGCTGGAAAGAAAATAGAGACAAGTTGGGACTTACCGTGGCGTGGTGGGATGTTTACACAGATGCGATCCTTCCTACCTTTCTCAATATCCATGAGCATATCCGCCAACATGCGGTGATGTTTGCCCACGATGTAGTCAGGCTGCATACGTTTGCAGAATTCTATGAGATCATCGTACGCTGCTTTGTTATTTCTACGTACTTCCAGCTCATCAACAATGCGGTTTATCTCAACAATCTCTTCATCCGTAAACGAATCGAGGTTATTGAGCATATGCTCCACTTCATCTTCGCTAAAACTAGCTATGGATTGAGTCATCTGCTACTTCATTTACCGCATCAGCTATCTCATCCACACCTAACTCCTCCTCCAGATTCAGAGCTTCTCCATCTAGAACGACATCTTCGTAATCAACCTCTTCTATCTCTACAGGCTGAACCAGCTTTTCTAACTTACCACGTAACTTGTTACGTAAATCTTCGGTTGACTGATGCGTTACCGTTACCTCTGACTTTTCTGCGAACAATCCTACGTCTGAGATCTTACCTAGAAGTTCTAATGCGCGAATCCGTATACGCGGGTCGGCGTTCTCGGACTCTAATAGCAGCTTGTTTGTTACAAGGTATCTAATTTGAGTTGCACTCTCTGCTACAGAGTGCCCGAACTCTTGCAGTATGTTGTTAGTCAGAACTATCGAGGCAGGGGTAAGTGTCGCCGCTTTCTTTGCAGTAACCTTTTTAGAAGTTTTCTCAGGATTGTCAGCGTAAGCCAAAGCAAGTTTTGCAGCAGCATCCTCGTCCTCCACTGTAGGCTCCAAGTCTAGCCCATGCTCTGCCAACTTCAACGCTGTATTACACGCTGCCTCTGCGCGTTCTTTTAGATCCACATTAGGTATGTCGTCTGCAAGAGGTACACCGATCTCAGGTTCAATCAGTAGAGTCATAAGATGTGTCGCTGGCGGCTAGCCGTTGGCGGGAATATACAGTAAGTGTAGTCAAACTCAAAAGTCCAAAAAGTCCAAAACAGAACTTACGTGTTTTTTGGACATCGTTTTCTGTCTACTTCTGTGTAACCAAATTTTCTAGAAGTATTTACGTGCCGGGTGCTCCGAGGGCCTGAATAACCCAAATAACCGCACAGCCCTTTAAAAACGTAGGTTTGTACTACAAAAATTTTTTCTTGGGGGGACTTATTTTTAGGGTGGGGGGTGTTCCTGTGTAGAGGGGGGTGGGTCGCTGTCGCTGTAAAAATCATTAGATACCACTAGAAAATAGAAAATAGTGTTCAAACTTGTTGGGAAAGGGATTATTTGAGCGTATTAGTAGTATACAGGCAGTGCGTAGCTGCTAGCAGCGCGCGGGTGGTACGGGGCGGGTGGGTCTGTTTTGTGTATGATTTATACACAAAAAGCACTAAAAACCACCAAATACCGCGGTTTACTTGTATGTAACACGTTATAGCGTTATAATAGATGGCGTTGGCGGGCAGTTCTGCCAACGTAAACTTAAACTAAAGAGGAGACGGCAACATGCCAAATTCAAACTACAACATCGCTGGAATCGAGACACAATCGGAAACATTCTTCGCGTCAGCCAATAACCAAACTGCCGCAGTGGCAAAAATGCTCGGACTGGTCTGGTCGCCCAAAACAGCGCGACACATCAAGGAAGGTAAAGCCATGATTAACCGTGGCGATCTATCCTTTAACAAATCAGAGTACGCGGACAACACGAAGTATGACGCGCTGCGACGTGGCTATGTCCTAGCCAATAACGAGCGGTTTGGTACCGTCGGACTGGCTGGATTCACTACACTAGAGCTGTTCGAGATGACGCGCGAAGATGTGAAGAACCACAAACTCGCACTGTGCAATGGCAACAAAAAGCCAGCCACAAAGGCGCAAGCTAAGGCGCTGCACAACGGCCAATCGCATTAGCACGGGCATGGCAAATCTGCGAAATAAAATCGATGAAATGCTAGGCACGCCCAAGGTGGTCAAGGCGAACAAAGCGCCCAAGGCGCAGACTGCGAAGGGCAAGGATACTCAAACGGGTAGCGTGTCTACCGATACCGAGATTGAATCCGGTACCGAGACCGAGGTTGATTCCCCATTACCGCCAGCGATTCGGGATCCCCGACTCACTGCGCTGCTAAACGTAGTCGCGCAGATGGATCTACCGGAGCAGGCAAAAATGTATGAGGTATTCAAAACCGCACTAGATAGCCACCTCGCCGAAACCGAGTAATCCACCAACCCAGAGAGATCCCCGCTTCGGCGGGGATTTTTTTTGTCTCAAATTCCTTGAGACCAGTTACTAGAGTAGAGGTGCGGCATATGTGCGTTGCGCCTTCGAGACCAGTTACCAGAGTAGAGGTGCGTCGTAACGTGTTTTGTGTATAGATTTATACACAAATTTGCTTTGTCCCATTTGTAACGCTTTGTCCCCCTAATGTAACTTTTTTGAACACCCAAAATGTTACAATTGCCTGATGGTATCTAATGGTATCTGACGCATAGATGCAGTAATGCGCTACGCGAAAAAGACCAGTTTTCTCTATTTTTATGTAATGTAACTTTTTTACAAAATTATATATACCTACCGTGAGAAAGAGGGCTTCTTTTGCGAATGTAACCTTTCACCTCCGAACAAACGCTCACCCTTTCAATTTCCCTAAAAAAGTTACAATGGGATTTTACTTTAGATTCAATAACCTACAGACCACCACGGTGTTACATTGTGGGACATTACGTTACATTCCACCAGATACCACCAGATACCATCACTTGACATAACACGTTATATGTGAGACAATATGTCTTGTCGGTGGAGAGACCCCCGCCGATTCACTCACTTTTTTGTGTATAGATTCATACACAAACTTTTACAGGAGACAGCAATGTCAGATAGAGCAACACGGTTCATTGACGCAGTTCGCAATGTAGACCTTGGCTACGGGTACAGGCCCACAGTCATCGTCCGAGCAGATAACAAGATCTGCCTATCAGCAGAAGAGCCTGACGGTCTAGTGATAGATCCGTGGGGAGATATGTTGATTCACCCCGATGTCGTGGCAGTAGCAGAGCAGCATCGGTTCGATCTGGAGTTCGAGTCAGCAAGCGCGATCATCGCGTATGCGTATTGAGGAGACAGCAGTGAAGACACTATTTCTAGTCGCACTCGCGTTTATCAAGTTCTTGTCCTTCAGCTTCGCGGGTGCCGTCATTCTGTTGGGCGGTGCCTATACAACATGGAGCTACTACGCCACGGATCTGCCAACGCACTGGGTGTTCAGTTTCTGTGGCCCACTAATGATCGTTGCCGGTATCGGCATGATCGTGACCATGACCATAATTTTTAATGAGGAGATACGCGAATGCGTAAGATAGAGAAAGAAGTTATCGGTGCGTTCATCAAGGGCGACACCAAAGCAATGGCTAACACCGAGTCAGCGATCAACCCGAAGACTCGCAACCTTGACCTGTTACTGCACGGCAATCGTATTGCCACTATGTCGAATAGGGATGGGGTTAAGAAGTTATGGGTAAGCAATGCTGGCTGGCCCACTCGCACTACGCAGTCTCGACTCAATGCACTGTTTCGTCTGCTCGACATGCCTGAGCGTGTGTACACCGACAAGCGCGTTCAGTATCTCGACAGCACACGTCACGGCACCTTCGAGTTGACCAAGCTACAGAAGAGCGCGGTGCTTGTGTATGAGAGTTTTGATACGCCGTTAGTAGATGATGGGCCGATCAATTGGCCCTCTTTTCGCGACGAGTTCGCTGGTACATCCAAGCCGGTGCGCGATGCTTTGCATCAACTATTGGACGCAGCAGGTGACTACTCAGAGTATTTGCCCAGATCTAAGCAAACGATTCACTAACCAAAAGTGTGTATGAATTTATACACAAAACCACAACCTAAACTATAAGGAGTTCCACATGGAACAATCACTAACTGCTACACCAAACGTAGCCAACATACCCAGCGTCAGTTCAGCCGTATTGGTTGAGCTACAGATCTCAACGTGGACAGCACGCAAGAAAGACAAAGCAGCAACCGCCAAGGTCGCTCGTGAAGCTGGCGCATCTGCCAAAGCTGGCAACTACCACAAGAACCTACTGGCTGGGTGTACCGAGCTTGAGGATCTCAAGAAGTTCGTCGGCAATGCACGCAACGATCACTACGCGATGACTGCGCCGTGGTCTGACATGGGGTTGCGTTTCCTGCCGACAGCGAACGGTGCGTTCTTTAACTACATCAACCACATGACAGGTTTAGAGCAGGAATACTGGCGGCTCTACAAACTGTTCGAGGATGAATACTCATGGCGCATCAGCAACATGCTGGCCCAGCAGAAAGAGCTAGGCACAATGTTCGATCAGAGTGAGTACCCGCCGGTTGCCGAGCTACGCGAGAAGTTCAAGTGGAAGTTATCGAAACAGCCAGTGCCTGAGTCGGGCCACTTTTCTCTGGATATACCGGCAGAGGCTATGGCTTTGCTCAAGCAAGAGTATGACGACTTTCACAGTGCCCAGTTACGGGGTGTTGCCAATGACATCTGGTCGCGGCTCAAGAAGAACCTTGAGACTGTGCTGCGTCAGCTATCGCCCAAGGACGAGTTAGATGCCAACGGCAATCAGAAGTATAACAAGTTATACGATAGCGTCTTCGATACGTCGCTGAGTCTCATCACGATGATGCGTGACTTCAATGTGACCGGCGACACACGTATGACGATGGTTGCTGACCAGTTAGAGAACGCGCTGTATGGCGTGAACACCGACGCACTCAAGAACAGCGAGAGCCTACGTCTTGAGAAGCAGCAAGAGGTCAAAGATATTATCCGCAACTTACCGTCCCTAGACATCTAGGGGCGTTGGGTACTTTGACATAACATCAAATACCACATATAATAGTTACACACCACAGGCTAATATTAGCCATAAGAAAACTGTGTATAGATTTATACACAAACTACTGAGGAGAAAGCTATGAGCTTCGCACAACAAACTTACGCAGTGAATCTTGACCAAGCCGAGGCGTTGATCTTGGCAGTAGGTCATCACCGTACGGTTCTACTTCAAGGTCACATGGGTACAGGTAAGTCATCACTGCTTACCACACTCGCAGCGGCAAAGTCGAATCATGTGGCGTGCTACTTCGACTGCACCACCAAGGACTTGGGTGACATCACGATACCCAACATCGCCAAGCTGGATGATGGCACTGGCTATGTGACATACCTGACCAACGAAGAGTTGGGTGCCCACAACAACAAGCCGATTATTCTGATGATTGATGAGTTCGGTAAGGCCAACCCTGCAGTCAAGAACGCACTACTGCGTCTGATCCTCGAACGCAAGATCGGTAGCTACACGTTGCACCCCGACTCTATCGTGTTCGCCACAACCAACCTCGGCAGTGAGGGTGTGGGTGACTTGTTACCTGCACATGCTCGTAATCGCATCACCGTCGTCGAGACCAAGAAGCCCGACGCTATGGAGTGGGTCGAGTGGGGCATCAGCAACGGTGTCGATCACACGATACTGGGCTGGGTCAAAGACAACCCACAGGTCATGCAGGACTTCCGCGATGTACCGAATCCAGATGACAACCAGTACATCTTCCACCCCAGAGCAGCAGATCGGGCTGCGTTCTGTACACCACGTTCACTGCACGCGGCGAGCGACATTTTGCAGAACCGTGAGGGGTTAGATGATGACACGTTAACAGCAGCACTCATCGGCACCATCGGTGCTCGTGCGGCTATGGACTTCATGGCATTCCTCAAGCTGGCTGACCAGCTACCGTCATTGGAGTCTATCAAGTCTGATCCTGCCAACGCCAAGGTGCCGACATCTGCATCGGCTACCTGCATGGTGGTGTTCCGTTCACTGTCCACGATTGACCGTGACTGGATGGATGCGTGGATGACTTACATGCTGCGTCTCGACAAGGACGCGCAAGGTCTGTTCGCCAATGGTGTTCGGGCCAGCAAGTACAACAAGACCAAGCAATCTATGGTCATGCAGAACAAACAGTTCACTCAGTGGGCTATCGACAACAACTATATGTTCGCAGCGGACAAGGTATAAGGAGACCTAACGTGTTAGCACTAAACCAACAACTGACCGCCGAGCAGCGGCTCACCAAAGCAGTCGTGGACATCACGGCACATGACCGATACATCGCACTGGCTGGTGTGTTGGCTATCGGCAAGAAGACAGTCAGCGATGACGTACCCACGGCCTGCACCAACGGACGTGACGAGACATACGGACGTGCATTCGTTGACTCTTTGACTGACGCGCAGCTACGGTTTCTGGTACTGCACGAGTGTTACCACAAGATGTTTCGGCATCTGATAACGTGGAAGCAATTGCACGACAAAGACCACGAGTTAGCCAACGCATCATGTGACTTCAACATCAACGGTAGGCTAGTCGATGAGAACAAAGACGACGGGTTCGCTACGATGCCATGCGATGCTGACGGTAATACGTTAGGTCTGTTCGATGAGAAGTACCGCGATGGCGATGGCTGGTTAGATCCTGCTGCTATCTTCAATATGCTGTATCAGCCTACTGGCGGTGGCGGCGGTGGCGGTGGTGGTTGGCCCCCACCCAACGGACGTAAGAGAATGGGTGACCCAGATGATTCACAGGACGGTAATCCAGTAGATAACAAGTCAGGTCGTGGTAAGCCACGAGGTACGTCTCCCGCCCAACCCAAAGGTTTCGATGAACACGATTGGGAGGGTGCCCAAGCTCTGTCCGATGATGAAGTCAAAGAGCTTGAGAAAGAAGTCAACATAGCGATCCGTCAGGGCAGCATGGTAGCTGGCAAGATGGGTGTAAATGGCAATCGTAATCTAGACGAGCTTATGCAGGCGCAGGTCGATTGGCGTGAGGCACTGCGCGAGTTCATCCAGACTACGTGCAACGGCAATGACTACTCGACATGGAAGCGGCCCAACCGCAGATACATCGGTGCTGGTGTTTACTTACCCAGCGGCATCAGCGAGAAAGTCGATGAGCTTGTGCTTGCTATTGATACATCACATTCAATCAGCGATCACGCTGTCGCTATGTTCTTATCCGAGGTGAAGTCTATCTGCGATGTGGTCAAGCCCGACAAGGTACGGATTCTGTACTGGGGTCATCGCGTTGTGGGTGATGAGTCGTACGAGGCACACGAGCTAGACACGCTGGCTCAATCTACCAGACCCAAGGGTGGTGGCGGCACCGATGTCGAGTGTGTTGTCAGATACATGGACGAGCATCAGATTAAGCCGCAGGCGACAGTCATCCTCACCGATGGTTACCTGTTCGGTGACTGGGGTACATGGGACTGCCCGACTCTGTGGTGTGTTCTGGATAACGACGATGCGACTCCCGATACGGGCAAGGTCGTACACATCAAAACAAGTGATATGTAAGGAGAAAGCAATGGTTATAAAAGTAAATGGGCATCTACCAGATGGTACACCCGCGAGAGTTGACTATTTCAACATAGAATCCACTGACCGCGAAATTCAGGGGTTTTTGGAGGCAAATCCCGATGTCAATGAAGCGATTGACAATATGTTGCACAACGCCCTAGCCGCGAAGGGGTATGACTCTGATTGGATTACTTGGAAAGCAAGTTTTCTTTTAGCTTTTCAAGAAAATAAATAATACGTAAGGAGAAAGTGTTATGTGGGCTAACAAACCAAAAGCAGAGTTTACACATCGAACCAAGGATGTCATCGCAAGACAGCCTTCCGATGTTCAACCGACTGAAGATTTGACGAAGTTTCAAAATGCGCTGCGTAAGAAAATGCACGGTGTGCAGTTTGCCTTCAACGAATTGGACGGTCAGCATAGATGTTGGGTGTACTACCCGCACGAGACATTTGTTCGGGGTGAGCTTTATGACTACGAATCTGAGGGTGCTTATGCGGTGGTCAGCCGCACCATTGAGAATGGTAGATACGCTAGTTATAGCTCAGAACACTACATGCAGTGGAGCGGTAAGCTGGCTACTGCGATCAAGAAAGCTGCGGCGGCACTGACACCGTGGTCAGTATATGAGATGGCTGCGGTGCACTGCCGTGACTATGAGGCATCACGCAACGAACAGGTGAGCGAGTCAGACGGTAAATTGAAACAGTTGTTTCGAGAGTTAGGTGCAGGTCGAGAAACTATGGCATGGCGTGCCTTGCAAAGTATGACGGACTTGATACCGGACTTGGATGTCCGTTCTAAGATACAGGACATAACACGTCAGAAAGAAGAGCTGGAGAGCCTCACGTCTGTTGGTCGTACCCCGACGTTCGTACATATCTGTCAGGATCACCGTGGCAATCAACGTCTGGCTACACTAAAACACGAGACACGCTACAGCGCCATTCAAACAGATGAACAGCCTCAGTATCTCAATGAGTTGAGTGACGGCTACTCTGATTTGGTTGGCAAGATTAGTGTACTCAACATGGCTACAGTCGGTGAGTATGTGTCTGGCGTTGGTATGAAAGCCGCCGAGGATATGTTTTATGTCTGCTAAACATTTCGATACGCTACGCATGATCGAGGACATAGCCACCACGCTGGGCAATCAAAACAAGTTAACACATAAGGGAGCTATCTACCATGCGAAGGTAGAACCCGACAAAGATATATGGCAGTTAACATGTTTAGGCACTGAGTGTATTGACTTGCCGCATGGTGGCATCTATCGTGGCGCAGAGACTTTACCTACCGAGTTGCAGAAGAAACTTGCGGTTCTTCGTATGTTGGAACCGCAACAATCCGAAGTGGTGGGAGTGGGTTTACGTTCTGGCAAGGATAGTTTCTGGATCTACATGTAGTGAGACCAGCACCCACGGAGACAGTTATGGCGGCAACACCGGAAACAAAAGTAAAAAGAAAGGTAGCGGATGCACTAAAGCAATTAGGTGTTTACTACTTTTACCCTGTCACGGGGGGCTACGGTAAGAGCGGTGTGCCTGACATTGTTGGGTGTTATGAAGGTAGGTTCTTTGGCATTGAATGCAAAGCTGGCAAAGGGAAAGTGACAGCGTTGCAAGCTAGGAACTTAGAGGAGATTGCGGCGGCGGGTGGAATCGCTGCTGTAATAAATGAGGATAGCGTGCACAAGGTCACGGATATTCTCAACGAGAGAGAAACCGATGAACGTCAGATGACGTTTGATTTTTTAGGAGGCCAAAATGGCGGATGGGACTAAAGCGGCAAAGCTGCGTAAGTATTTTAAGAGAAACCCCGAAGCGACAGCAAGAGAGGCTGCGGAGTGGGTGAAGTGTAGTTACGGAAGTGCTTGGACGATTAAAAAAGAGTTCTGTAAAACAACTCCTGTGGTTAGATCCAAAGACTATATTCCAAAACCACAGGTACATAAAACACAGCTATCGGACAACGCAATCGAATACGTTGATGGTAGGCCCACTATGAAACTTAAGTTAAAAGAAGAGGTGTTAGCGGAACAGAAAAGGTCATCGTTGGATACAAAGCTGGCGGACAATGCACAACAGGAATCAATAATGCAGACATTGGCAGGCCGGAGTGACGGTAGCACTGCATCCTATTACGAGTTACCTGCTGGAGCGCAAGAGCTACAGGATCTTATCTCATATAAGAACATGAATGCTCAGATCGGGGAGATATTTCGAGCGGCATATCGCTACGGGCAATCTTCACATAGTGACCAGTTACGCGATGCTAAGAAGATCAAGTTCTATATCGACGCTGAGATTAAACGTCTAGGGGGTTGATATGACTGAGGGTGAAGATCTAAAAGTGTTTTACGTGACAGTTGAAGAAACAGTGTCAAGACAGGTGGTGGTCGAAGCAAAGAACGAAGAAGAGGCACGATACCAAGCTATAGATGACTGCGGTACGACTGTTCGCGTTCCTATTACCACAGGTAAAACCGTTACAGCTATATCGGAAAGGGAGCGAGTGTAGTGGACTTAATTACACTCGACTTCGAGACGTATTACGACAAAGACTTCTCATTAACTAAATTAACTACAGAAGAGTACATCCGCGATCCTCGTTTTGAGATCGTGGGTGTGGGGGTGAAAGTAAATAATGGTGCTACGGAGTGGGCGTCTGGCACGCATAAAGAACTCAAGGGATACTTCAACGAGTTTGACTGGGCTGGCAGCATGGTGCTGGCTCACAACACTATGTTCGATGGTGCTATATTATCTTGGTTATTTGATATTCGCCCTCGCGTTTGGGCTGATACTTTGTGCATCGCCCGTGCTATTCATGGGGTGGAAGCTGCTGGAAGCCTCAAAGCACTTGCGGAGAGATACGGTATAGGTGTCAAAGGCACTGAAATACTGAATGCTCTGGGCAAGCACCGAGAAGAGTTTACTGATGACGAGTTAGATCGTTACGGTGACTACTGCGTCAACGACGTTGAACTTACTTACAGACTGTTTAATAAGTTTCTGAAGCAAGGGTTCCCAAAGAAAGAACTCAGGATTATTGACTGCACGCTACGTATGTTCATACATCCGCTGTTAGTTCTAGATTCGTGTTTACTGGAGGAGCACTTAGACCAGATCAAAGAGCGCAAGTATAAGCTGTTATGTGATGCTGGCGTGGCTGATAAGAAAGAGCTGATGAGTAACGACAAGTTCGCAGAGTTGTTACGTTCAAGAGGTGTTGAACCACCAACCAAGACTAGCCCGACTACAGGTAAAGATACCTACGCATTCGCAAAGACAGATGACGGATTTAAGAGCCTTGTAACGCACGCCAATCCAGAAGTTCAGGCACTGGCGGCTGCTAGATTGGGCAACAAAAGCACGCTAGAAGAAACACGTACGCAGCGGTTTCTCGACATCGCGGAGCGTGGAACTCTGCCGGTTCCTGTTCGGTACTATGCGGCACACACTGGCAGGTGGGGTGGGGATGACAAGATAAACCTACAGAACCTACCCAGTCGTGGGCCTGACGGTAAGACGTTAAAGAGAAGTATCGTCGCGCCTGACGGATACATACTTATAGATTGCGACTCGTCGCAGATCGAAGCACGAGTGCTGGCGTGGTTCGCAGGGCAGACTGACCTGACTGACGCATTTCGTAAAAAAGAAGATGTGTATATCAAGATGGCGGCACGCATATACGACGTAGAAGAGTCGGAAGTGACAAAGAGACAACGGTTCGTTGGCAAGACCACGATCCTCGGTGCTGGTTACGGTATGGGCGCAGTAAAGTTTCAAGCGCAGTTGAAGTCGTTTGGCACGGACATAGAGTTGAACGAAGCAAGGCGCATCATCGACATCTACCGTAACGCGAACTGGAAGATAAGCCATGTGTGGCGAGAGGCGCAGAACATGGTTAGTCACATGGCGCAGGGTGACTCCTACCAGTTTGGTAGGAAAGGTGTGGTCGAAGTCATGGGAAACCGGGAAGCCATCCGTCTACCATCTAAACTCTTAATGCGTTATGAGGATCTCAAGGGAGAGCAAAACTCGAAAGGGATTGAGTACACATACAAGACACGTAACGGTAGAACGCGGATTTACGGTGGGAAAGTGATAGAGAATATCTGCCAAGCGTTAGCGCGTTGTGTGATAGGCGATCAGATGCTGTTGATAAATAACAGATACCGAGCAGTGCTGACAGTGCATGATTCAGTTATTGCCTGCGTGCCTGAGTCCGAGGCAGAGGAAGCTCAACAATACGTCGAACGGTGCATGAGATATGTGCCAAGATGGGCGAAGGGACTGCCGTTAGAATGTGAGAGTGGTATGGCATACGCATACGGGGATTGTGAGTGAATGTAGCGCCGTGGTCGTTCAGCAAGATCAAGGCGTTTCAACAATGCCCTAAACAGTTCTATCACGAGAAAGTGCTGAATCAGTACCCGTTTAAGGAGACTGAGGCGACGTTGTATGGAACAGCTTTTCACGAGGCTGCGGAGACATACATCCGCGACGGGGGCGAACTTGACCCTAGATTTAGTTACGCAAAGGGCGCACTTGATGCACTGAACGCCAAAGAAGGCGACAAGTTATGTGAAATAAAGATGGGACTAACAGAGGATCTAGAAGCGTGTAGTTTCTGGAGTCGTAATGTTTGGTTTCGTGGTATTGCAGACTTACTGATATTAAATAATGATAAAAAGTTAGCTTGGGTTATTGACTACAAGACAGGTAAGTCGGCAAAATACGCAGATAAAGGGCAGCTAGAACTCATGGCTCTGGCTACTTTTAAGCACTACCCCGAAGTGGAGACCGTTCGGGCTGGGCTGTTGTTCGTAGTTAGCAATGACTTGATAAAAGATAATTACACTATAGAGCAAGAAGAAACGATGTGGACAAAGTGGCTGAGTAAATACAGCGACATGGAAACAGCTTTTGAGAATGACACATGGAACCCCAACCCCAGCGGGTTGTGTAAAGCATGGTGCCCAGTGTTGGAATGTCCACACAACGGGAGAAACTAATGCCTTATAAAAATCCAAAAGACCGCAAGAAACAAAAGAACCCGCGTGTTGGCACCAAGGCACACGAGGCACGTATGGAGAGACAACGTGCTAGACGTGCTATGGATAGGACGGGACGCGATGCCAACAAAAACGGCAAAGCAGATAAGCGTGAGGGTAAAGACGTTAGCCACAAGAAGATGTTAAGTCGTGGCGGTAGCAACAAGGATGGCGTGCGTGTGGAGAGCAGAAGCGCCAATCGTAGTCGTAATGGCAAAAGCCCGAGACGTAGATGAGAGAAGAGCTTAAAGGGTTATTGCTAGGATTTAGCATTACTCTTGGCATATATCTTGTGGCTCTGATTTTGTATTTGATGACTTTGTTTAATTAGTGGGGCACAAAGGTCGGGTGAGCGGTGGCATCCGACTTCTCCTCGCAGTGGCATTGCTGCATAAAGAATGGATGAGATGAAGTACGTTCCCCACGACTAGGTATTGTTGTGGTTCCTAGTGAATTGGCGTCAATCTCATCAACCACCGCATTCAGTTTTGGGGTACGGCCTTTCAGTAATGGTGGGCCTCAACCGGATGCTCGGAACAGGCTAACCCTGTTGCCCTGCCCCACTTTTTATTCGCGTGTTGTGGACACCCACTTCGCGCTTTTTCGCATGAAGGGACGAAACATGAGTAACAGATTTACAGTAGCAGATTTCCAAGCCGAGATAGCGCACACGATGCAGAAGCCTTTTCTGCGGATCAAAGGTGTGACGCTTCCCACCAAGCCGCTCTTAAAAAGAATGGTAAACGATGCAGCACCCGCTGCGGCTAGTCAGTTATTGAACAGTGTTGTTTATGAAGTATCGGAAGACGTGGTTCTAGATACGATAGCCAAAATCGAAAAAAGCACTCGTAGGCAGTTGGTCACTACTTTTTGGGAAGCAAGAATCCCACACGAGGAGATGTTTATAGCATGGGAAATACCTAAGCCCGACAACATGAAGGATGAGGGTCAGCAAGTATTTGAAGGCTGGCTGATAACCAAAGTGCGAAGAGAGCACGCTCTCGCTATACGTGTCGATATTCCAGTAGAAACACCAGAGACGTTTTACCGTTATCAGTACTACGTTGGTGAAGCGGGTGCAGGTGACAAGAGATTAGCGATTACTCATGTTCCCATATCTATCGCTAATGCAGGTTACTCCGATGACGCACAAGATGAACCGTGGGCAGTTTATGAAACTGAATATGGCACCGGCATGAAAGACCAAGCAGGACTAACGCTCTTTGAGGTATTGAAACGTCTTGTTGCTATCCCGAAGTACGGTTTTACTGATCCTATGACGGGTAAGGCCCAAGTAGATTACAACGAATGGGCGCACGCTATAAATTCTGATGAACAACGTATGCTTAATCAAATCTCTACTATGCCAACCAATTTTCCAGAGGGCGACTTTGACCCTTATCATGGCGCTCTTAGGTTCATGCAGGGTGCTATTGAAGAAGAAAACCCTTATGCGATAACGATGATTAAGTCTTTTCCGAAACTGTTGGGGTTCATAGCTGCACAGAATTTTAACTGGGTGTTCACTGAACCCGTGTCTCGTGGCAAACATACAAAGAACATTAGTAGTCGGATGCAACCTCGCAATCGCCACTACAAACTTGAAATCAAACTACCCAAAGAGAAACAAGTTATAGAAGGTAAGCAGGCCAAACGCACTCGTGAGTTTGGTAATGCACTGCATGAGGTGAAAGGTCATAAAAGAGAGTACAAAAATGGGCGAGTGATATGGATTGACGCGCACCAACGCGGCGATGCGAAGTACGGCATCGTCACCAAAGACTACGTGTTAACGAAAGATAAGAAGGGTGGTAAATGATATTGAATACAAATAAACACATAGACGATTTTGAGAATAAAAAAGACGCCGTTCAGTATGCTTTTGAAGTGTCGATGGTGGCCGCATCATGCGACAAAAAACCCGAAGACCTCACGGATATAGACATTGCTAGGGTCAGAAGAAAACTGAAAAAGCGCGGCATGGATCTGTCTATGGGGTTGTGGAAATGAAAGTCATAGACAACAAGGCGCTTCTACTACGTTTACGTGATCCGTCAAAAGTCACAGATGTAATACCAAAGAGTAAGGAGTTATCAGGTAATCGTGTAGTCGTTAACTGGGGTGTAGACGAGGCCCACGTACTCAAGAATCTCGACATTCACGCACCGTCGCCCATCGAAGGCAAGTATAAGTGGACGGGTAAACACCAACCATTCAAACACCAAAAAACTACAGCAGGGTTTCTGACACTCAACAAACGTGCGTTCTGCTTCAACGAACAGGGTACAGGCAAAACCGCCAGTGCTATCTGGGCAGCAGATTTTTTGATGAACCAAGGGCGCATCAATCGCGTTCTTGTGGTCTGCCCCCTGTCGATTATGGATTCCGCATGGCGCGAAGACCTGTTTACTTTTGCTATGCACCGCAAGGTGGACGTGGCTTACGGTACAGCAAAGAAGAGAGCGCAGATAATAGAGAGTGATGCAGAGTTTGTCATAATAAATTATGACGGTGTGGCAATCGCATCCGAAGCTATCGCCAACGGTGGGTTTGATCTGGTCATCGTGGACGAAGCAACTCATTACAAGAATGCACAGACTGACCGCTGGAAAACACTCAATAGTCTGCTCGGCCCCGACAAGTGGTTATGGATGATGACTGGCACCCCCGCCGCACAGAGTCCACTGGACGCATACGGTCTGGCTAAACTTGTTAACCCGAAAGCGGTGCCACGCTTCTTTGGCTCTTTTCGTGACCAGACCATGATAAAGGTCACAAACTTCAAATGGGTGCCCAAGCCCGATGCCACAGAAACAGTTTTCAACGCACTACAACCAGCGATACGGTTCACCAAGGAAGAGTGTCTTGATCTACCTGACATCATCTACACAACTCGTGACGTGCCACTCAGCCGTCAGCAGGATAAATACTACAAAGAACTGAAGAACCGCATGGTCATGGAGGCTGCGGAAGAAACGGTGACAGCAGCAACAGCGGCGGTGAACATGAATAAGCTGTTACAGATAAGCTCTGGCGCGGTGTATACCGACGACAACGAGGTGGTGGAGTTTGACATCAAGCACAGATACAAGGTTCTGCGCGAGGTGATTGACGAATCCAGCAAGAAAGTTCTCGTGTTCGTACCGTTCAAGCACACGATCACACTGCTTGCTGAGAAGCTACGTAAAGACAAGATACCTACGGAGGTCATCAGCGGAGCAGTCAAGGCTAGTGATCGCACCCGCATCTTCAAAGAGTTCCAAGAAACAGATACTCCACGAGTGCTGGTCATCCAACCGCAAGCGGCAGCACACGGCGTAACGCTGACCGCTGCCAACACAATCGTATGGTGGGGGCCGACAAGCTCTGTCGAAACTTATGCACAGGCGAATGCTCGTATCCATAGAACGGGTCAGGATCACAAGTGCACCGTCGTACAGTTACGAGGATCGCACATAGAAAAGCGCGTATACGCACTTCTAGATAACAAAATAGACACACATACAAAAATTATAGATCTTTACCAAGAAATACTTGATTAAGTTACTAGCTGTAACTATATTGCATTTCTCGGCAATGGAAGGACAAAACATGGCTGATGCGAAATACGTAGACGGTGTGCCTCTACCAAAACTGACTCAGGCTTACCTGAATTTGAAAGCGGCTAGAGACGAACTGTCTGCGGAATACAAAAAGGCTGACGAAAAACTTGTCAACAAGCAAAACAAAATCAAGAGCGCGTTGCTCAGTTACCTCAAAGAAAACGACATCAAAAGCGTCAAGACCGATGCTGGTACGTTTTACCGTACCGTTAAGCAGAAGTATTGGACTTCTGATTGGGAATCTATGCACCAATTTATCTTGGAGCATGAGGTGCCAGAGTTTCTTGAAAAGCGTTTACACCAAGGAGCGGTTAAGCAGTTTCTCGAAGAGAATCCTGAATTACTGCCGAAGGGACTAAACGTGGATTCTGAGTATGCGCTAACGATAAGGAAGGCGTGATGGAGCAATTAGTTCCGATTGAAGATGTTGCGAAACATTTTGGTGTGTCATTATCCACTGCCCGTAAATGGGTGAGGGATGGGGTCATACCGAAAAACACGTACATAAAAATAGGGCATACCCAAAGATTCGCTTTGGCAACGATTGCAGAAACTCTGTTAAAGGGTGAAGCAGTGACTGATGAATCTGAAACGGAGGGGTTTGACCCCACCAGTTTCGATCCTGATGAAGACGTGTAGTGCGTCGAGTCAGTTTACAGGGTAACAAGTTTACTGGGTTAGATCACCAACCCGACGGTACGGTAGCAGACGTGATTATTGTAAACGCAGCGGCAGTATCGCGCTCGTATTACAAAGGCAGTTACGATCCGAACGCTAGACGTTTGCCGACGTGTTGGTCGAAAGACACTCAGAGACCAGCTCCCGAAGTGCCAGATAACCAAAAGCAGAGTGCGCGTTGTATGGACTGCACGCACAACATAAGAGGTTCTGGCGAAGGTGGGGGCAGGGCTTGTCGGTTTGGGCAGCGTTTAGCAATCGTTGAAGAACGAGCGTTAAAAACGGTCTATCAATTGCAAGTCCCTGCCTCTTCGATATTTGGCAAAGCAGCAGGTAAGAGTTCGATGCCCTTGCAGGCTTATGCCAAGTTTTTGTCTGGGCATGGAACACCCAGCGCAGCGGTGGTAACAAGAATAAGTTTTGATGCGGCTAGTGTCGTGCCAAAGCTGTTCTTCTACCCCCAGAGACCATTAGAAGAGCAAGAGCTTATTTTAGTGAGAGAGATGGTGGACAGTGACGAAACATTAGAAGCAATTGCTTTTGACGTTACGCCACATAATCGTGAAGGTTCGCCCTTCACTGCTACTGAAGGGTTTACGATAGCCAACTAGGAGACCAAAATGGCTGATGATTATAAGTATTACACAATAGAGAATGTCGAGGCTCTATATCCAAAACTCGACGCTACGTACAAGTTTGACCAGACTGCGAATGGCGGCAAGGGTGCCTCTGTTAAATGTGATCCGTTGGATGACAATGCCGCATATGAAATATCTTTTGTCATGGATGCAACGAAAGCCAAGACTTTGCACAAGGCAATGAGGCTGGCTTACCAAGCTGGGAAAAAAGATGGTTGGCCTGATAAGTTTCCTAACCCGCTGAAAAAACAGGAAGATGGTCGTTGGGTAGGTAAGGCCAGACTGAAAGGCGCATACGGCAGCGATAAAACAACCGTACTGCAAGTCGATGCCAAAAATAACAAGCTGCCGTCAGATTTTCAGCTAACCACAGGTAGTACCGTAAACGTGGCGTTCACGTTTGTACCATACGCTATCAACGGTTATGGCGTTAGTTTGAGGCTTAGTGCTGTGCAAGTCATCGACTACAAGCCTTTAGCGGCACGTTCGCCTTTCGGCGTCGTAGATGGGGGCTTTGTAGCGCAACCTGATAACCCGTTTACAGATACAACTCGTAGCACGATTGATGAGCCTGAAGATGACAGCGATGACATTTTCGGTGATGAGCCAGACACCTCTGAGATAGAGGAACCAAAAAAGGTCGTAAAGAAATCTACTCCCGCACCCAAGGAAGATGACGACGATCTGAGTGCCATTGTTGAGGATTGGGATGACTAAACCTTAGCAATCACTCCGCTGTGACTAGGGGTTCTAGTTTCCCCCGAAAAAGATGCGCCGACATCTCTGTCACAGCGTACCCTCGGCACTGGGTGCAAAAATGAACACGATAGAATTTTTACGTTGGGTGCTACCACCCGAAGGGGCATACGTCGCCTTTATACATAGCTCGATAGCAGGTAGGCACCGGCAAGTATATTTTGATTCGCTAGAAGAACTAGCGGAAGCCGCTGAGTATTACGATCAAGAGGGTTGTGACGTTTACTTTGCGATGGGTAACTTCAAAGAGAAGGGGACTCGTCGGGCAGAGGATGTTAACCACATAAGATCTTTCTTTCTTGATTTAGATTGTGGTGAGGACAAGGCGGATACCGGCAAAGGTTTTGCCACACAGGGAGAGGCGATACGCAAACTACAAGACTTCTGCGTATCACTAAAATTACCAAAACCTCTTATAGTGAACTCAGGTCGTGGACTCCACGTCTACTGGGTGTTAAACGAGCCGGTGCCAGTAGAAGAGTGGAAGCCGGTAGCTGAACAGTTCAAACGTAAGTGCAAAGAGTTTGGATTAGAAATAGATCCTGCTGTCCCATCAGATGCTGCGCGGGTTCTACGGGTGGTTGGAACACGCAACCACAAACCCGATATTCCTGCGCCGGTAGAACCCGTAAATAAAACACCCGACAAAATTAACTTTGATTTTTTCGGCAGCAAGGTGGGCATAGACACACTCACGCTGCCACAAAAGCGCGTGGCAGAAGAGGGGCCATCTAACCTACGCGAAGCTATCATCCAGAACCTCAAATACAACTTCAAAGATATTCTTTTGAAGTCATCTAACAACAAAGGCTGCAAGCAGCTTGCACGCATAATTAAGGGTCAAGCAGAGGCGAGTGAGCCGATGTGGAGAGCAGGGTTGTCCATCGCTAAGTTCTGTGAAGATGGTGACAAAGCTGCACAAAAAATATCTGAGAAGCACCCTGAGTACACGCCAGAACTAACGCTCAAGAAGTTGGATCTAATCAAAGGCCCATACCGCTGTACTACATTCGATGAAAATGAAGGTGGCATATGCCCCGACTGCCCACACTGGGGCAAGATCAGTTCGCCGATTGCACTGGGGCGCAGGGTGTCAGAAGCAGAGATCAACGAAGACGGTACATATGCAAATGACTTTGGGGATCAGCAACTACAAACAGGTCATGCCACGCTGGTAGAAAAGTTGGCATGTCAGGATGTTTCTACACAACACGTTATACCGTTATATCCTCGCCCGTACTTTCGTGGATCTAACGGCGGTGTGTACGTCAGGAACATCAGCCAAGACGGAGAAGTCGATGAGCATGTTATCTATCATCACGATGTATACGTGACGCAACGCATACTAGATGCAGAAGCAGGTGAGACCGTGGTTTGTAGAATACACCTGCCGAAAGACGGTGTGCGAGAGTTCACGATGCCGCTTACAGCAATGACTTCTCGTGAAGAGTTCCGTAAGAATATGGCGATGCAGGGCGTTGCCGTCCCACGAATAGACGACTTGATGCAATATATGATTACTTGGGTAAACGAGTTACAGACAACTTCTACAGCGGACACCGCGCATCGACAGTTTGGTTGGGCTGACGAAACCATGAGCGCGTTCATCGTGGGCGATAAAGAAATACACGCAGATTATATTCAACATAACCCCCCATCCACATCTACCGCCGCTTACATCTCATACTTTCAACCGAAGGGCACGTTGGATGAGTGGAGGAAAATGGCTAATTTCTACAACACTAGGCCAGAGTTACGGATGCACCAATATGTTGTGTGCACGGCATTCGGTTCTCCTTTGATGAATTTCTTACCTCAAAATGCTTGCGCGTTGCATGTACATAACAACCTGAGTGGGACTGGTAAAACCGCAGCTATACGGGTAGCAGCCTCGGTATGGGGGGCTGAAAAGGGCATGATGACACCCGAAGCCGCTACCGATGCGTTCAAATTTAATCGTGCAGAACTGTTACGTAATTTACCGTTCTATATAGATGAATTGACCAACACGGAAGGGAAGCAGCTAAGTAATTTGGTTTACCAAATATCCGCTGGAGAACAACGTGGTCGCATGTCTAGTGGCTCTAATCAAGAACGCACTCGTGGGGAGTCATGGCATTTTCTATGTGTTACCACCGGCAACGCAAGCGTCGTTCAGCGTATTTCAGCAGATAAGCAAGCGCCGAAAGCAGAGGCGCAGCGGATACTAGAGTGGAGAGCAGAGCGTGTGTTCAGCGATACCGAGAGCAAAGAGAAGACTGATACTTTCGATATGGCCCTCAAAGATAATTATGGGCACGCAGGTATAATCTACATACAGTACGTTATGCAGAACTTGGATTCAGTCAGAAATCTTGTCTTAGCCACACAAAAACTCATAGATAGAAAAGCAGGGCTTACCTCTGAAAATCGTTTTTGGTCTGCCGGTGCTGCTTGCACGATAGCCGGTGCACGTATCGCATGTCATTTAGGGCTTGTGGACTACGATCTGAAAGGTTTATTTGCGTGGACTATCGCTCTGTTGAAGGCTAACAAGGTAGCGGTTGAAGATATGGGGGTATCTGTAGAGCAGACTTTGACTGACTATCTGACAGAGAACTACAACAACATACTGATTCTTAAAAGCACCGATGACCTACGTAGCACGTCTGGTAACGGGCTAGATAACATCGTAATACCTGACGCACTACCGAAGGGTAAGCTGGTAGCACGTTATGAGACGGATACAAAGAAGGCGTACATAGTCCCTAAGTTTTTGAAGTCATGGTGCGCTGCACATCAGATTGACTACAGTGCATTTGTAGAGGGCATGATGAAAAACATGGGTGGTAAGCGTGTACAGATGCGGCTCGGCAAGGGCACTCATGCAGGATCAATGCTACCGAATAGCAGGGTTATAGCCGTTGACTGTAACTTGTTTGGAGATACTACCGAGAGTGAGGACAATCTATACGACACCGAGGAGTAGATGTCAGACATAACGCTAAGGTTGCACGATTTGAACCCCGATGGGGTACGCATCGTTGTTGACTGGAGTGCTATGGTGATCGGAAGTTCAGTATTCATACCGTGTATCAACACAAACAAAGCGTTGCAGCAGGTAAAACGTATCTGTGTAGAAGAGTTTGAGTGGGATGTGCGTGCGAAAATGGTTATAGAAAAGCCGTTTTCAGGTGTTCGCGTATGGAGAATCGTGTGATACGATCCGCCCCGATAAGGTCGGTCTCCAGAGGTCTTATCTCTCTCCTGCCCCTCTGCCGTGGACTTCCCTTCACTGCGGTAGAGGGGTTTACAACCCCAAGTTATCCCATATGGTTAGGGTGTCATCATATTCGGCGGCACTTTGTTTCATATCATTCGACATCTTTGGATTGAGCGTAACGCCGTAGTGCATTTTCTTTGATGTACGCATGTGTTGTGCCATAGATCGTTTGATCGTTTCTGGTGTAATGGCAAAGCTGGGGTAGGTTTCATTAAATTCGTTTATGTCTTCGCGGATACTTTGCGCCCTAGAGAAGTCTCCAGACCGCACAGATGCGTAGTATTTACGTAACAAGTTAGTACGTTGCCTTGCAGCATTGCCAGATATTTTCTTGAGTTGAGCATTCTGTGCCAATTGTCTAGTGTACTCTGCTGGTGCAAAACCAAAGAATTGCATGACAAGTAGAGGCGCAGATATGTCGTCTACAATCGCATCACCACGTTGAGTTCTTGCACCCTCTTCGTAGAATCGGTAGGACTTCAAAGCATTACGTATGGCAGCGGGAGACATTGCTTCCACGCCCCTCATAAGCTCACCTTGGTTTATTGCTTTGTCATACCCCCGCTCCATCTGCATTGACACGCCGACTACGGGGCCACCAAGGGTTTCTATTAGATCAAATAAAAACGGCTGATTTTTTTCGATAAGTCGATCTCGGAATATCAAGTCAGATAAGCCCATACGACTAGCAACGTCTACACCTAGCACAGCGTTACCCATACCACCAAATAGCTCTTCACCTAAAGTTTTGCGTACTACAGTGTCGAAGTCTTCGTCTTCATCGCCCTTGAACATATCGTAAACCATAGCGGCCACGCCAAACATCGGCAGACCTTGAGCACCGGCCACTAATGCCGAACCACCAAATACACCAGCAAGTTGTCTACGAGCTTGTGCCTTTTCTGCTGGCGTGCCTCTAACAGAATCCCTAGACAACCTATACAGAAGCTCCATCATCTGCACGCCGTACCGCTTGTACAGGAACGCAACCTTGCCTATTCCTTGCTGACCTATTCTTGGTGCGGAAGCAGCGGCGGTGCCACCGTTAGTAAGCTCCACTTCGTATATGGCAAACTCGGCAGCTTCACGATACTCGGCTTCACTCAACTTGAGATTAGCTTTCTCTTCTGCTGATAACGCTTTGAATTCTGCCTTCGACAAATTGTTCTTGGCACGCTTCATTGAGTTCACTTTCAAACGGTAAGCCGCAGCAAGACCCACCTGACGTGTCATACGCTCACCATGATGGAACATGAACCCGGAGACCGCGCCGATCTTTCCTCGTACGCTGTCAATTTCTTCCATGTCCAGCGTGTCGTACATGATGGATCTGTTTAACTGGCCTTTTTCTTCTGCGACTTTAGCCAGTGTTTCAAATTCTTTTATTTCTGGTGGTATGCCTTGGGCATCGTAATCGTAGTTGTCGATTGATGGAGCCGCAGGAACCATAACTTGTTCAGTGCCATCTGGCCCAATAGATTCTACCGGAGCTTCACGTCTTTTAAGGAACGGCAGATATTTGTAGTTTTCATCAGTCTTACCTGCATTTTTGAACAGTCGTACGGCTTCGCCTATCGCACTTGTTGTCTCTCCGTAGCCAAAGTATTCGCCATCATCACCCCGCGTAGATGCCAAGTGTGGCGCAATAACCATAGGTATTTGCGAGAAGTTGACTAACACCGAAGACAGGTTAAGCCCAAGTGTCATAGCAAAACCGAATGTAGTTAAGTTCTTAGCCCAATCTTGCACGTCGGGGTTTTTGGCAAAGTCGATTCGCTTTTTTACTTCCGCAAGGTATTGTCTTGCGGCTTGCTTATCGCTCTCCGAAACATTCGGTGACTTATTATATTTTTTGAAGTCTTCGTCTAGCTCTGCTTCTAGTTTTTGAAACTCTGCGCCAAACTCCATCCGAACGATCTGTCGTGCGGTAGATGCCGTGCGAATACGCAATGCTCGCACCATGTCGTGACTTGGATATTTAGATTCACGTAGGTTTGCAGGATCGCCTATGAAGCCACGAAAACCCTCACGTTTTCTAAATGATTGTGCAAACGAGCGTTCTGGCAACGTATCTAAGAACAGTTTAATGATCTCGTCCTGAACGCCTGTTTCTACGTTGTTTGCGTTTAGCACGCTAAGTACGTTGTTTACAAAAGATCCAGCCGGTGCGTTGTTATAGCTTGCTTTATCCATGCCCTCGAAAGAGTTTAGATTCTTCAAGTCTATTTCATCTGCCATAGCTTCTAGTTCTGCTATGGCCTCTCTGCGCTCTCGTTTAGTCTCAAATGATTCTGTGAAGTATTCTGCTTGGCCCGTCTTTGGATCAGTAGCTGTATACTCCAGCCGATACTGACCCTCACGTATTAAAGGAAAGTAGGGATCAATAGTGGCGTTTTTGTATAACTTGTTAATCAGTTCGTCGTAGACGTTCTTACGTTTCTTTGGGTCTAGGTCAGTCGCGTCTAGGCGAGTCTTAATAACATTAGCTACTTCGTCATACAATTTTTTGTACGTGTTGCGAATAGTCTTGTAAATTTTTTGCCCATCTTCGCCTAGTCTTTCGTAGTCTCCTCCCTCACGAGTCATGGCATCGTATTCAGCTAACTTATCTGCATCGCCGTCGTACGTAGCTCTAGGTTTAGAAGGGTCTATACCAACTAAAGAGCTATAGGGCATTAACCTATTTAGTATGTCTACTTTGTCTTTGTTGTCTTTGGCAAATGCAGAGATCTTGCTGATCGTTGCATCTACGGGACGTTTTATCTCTTGGAGGCGTCCACCCTCTTTTAGCACCAAGTCTCTAACTTTGTTAATTTTAGGCACATACTTCTTAGCTACCATCTCTAAACCGTTAAGGCTAAGTATGCCTAGAGAAAACTCTTTAGCTCTATCTACCAAAGAAGCGTCAGAAATTACATCGCGTACACGTTGCACGCCCTTAGAATCTAGTATCGGTAGACTTCTCAGACCACCATCTACCACTTGAGACGCTAGTTCTTTCGGCCTGCTAACCAAAGCAGGGTTATCATCAACTTGCGAAAACTTGGGCAACGCTCCTGTCAGTCTACCTGCTGTTTCTATATCCGCCGTGTCAGGTGCAAGTAAGTTGTTTTGCACTCTTAGCAGTTCGTTCAGAGCGGTATTATCTTTAGGTGGTAGGTTTAACAGCTTACGCAGTGCGTTTACGAGAGCTTCCCACAGCGTTATCGTACCTCTGCCTTCAGTATCTACGTCACCAGTCCGCATATCATAGGGAACAGTGTCCATAAACTCTTGTACTTCTCGGTCTGTGAGTGCCCACGCAAGCATTTCATCAGAATTCCACAGCGTATTTCTGTTCCGCATGTAGATGTCGCGCTCTACTTTCAGTAGTTCCTCTGCGCCCAGACGACCCTCACGCACGGCGTCTATACGCCCGTTAAAGTACCCCACTACTCCGTTAAATAAGGTGATTAAATCGCCGACATCTTTTTTTAATTTAGTGCCTTCAGGGAGCGTAAGGCTTCTTGATTTACCTGCTTTTATGAGTGGTGCTGTAACTGCGTGTATAGCTTCGTGAAGTAGTGTTTTGTTAGTTAAACCATTGTTTAAGGCTAAGGGATCTTTTGTCCTAGCGATTGATACTCGTATAGAGTCGTTTTTAGGAAAACTTGTTAAGCCTCTTGTGCCGTTTTTTATTTGGTTAAAGTCTAGCTCTTCTATTTCGTATTCAAACTTGTACCCCACGTCTGCCATGCGCTGCATTAGCTTGGATACATTAGTCGCTACCAACTGTTCAAACGGACTATTGGCGTTACGTGCTACGTTGTTAACAGCATCAATCAGAGTACCGCCTTTTGTCTCTCTTAGTAGTCTGTCAGACTCAGCGATGTGCTCTTGTTCTGTTAATCTACCCGCAACAACATCTTCATTTATTGTAAAATCTGCGTCACTTACGGCAGAGTAGCGCGTGCCCTCCATCCTACGTAAGTTGGGGTCTAAGCTCTCTTGTATCGTAAATTCGTCTCGTGATTGCGCCAGTGTAGGAGGCTCTTCACCAAGCTCTTTTGCTTCTGCCACCCTGTCTGCATGAAAATCACGTATCTGTTGCGTTCTTATATTATTAGGGTCAGCTAATGACGGGGCTATTTGCACGGGGGGCACGGGCTTAAACTTGTCGCCCTCTATATCTGCTTTACGTCTTAATATGTTGTCTATAGCGTCACTAAGTTCTGTGGCTTGTGCCTCTGTCTCTGCATCTATCGCCGCTTGTTCTTCTGTAACTACCCCTTCTTCAAGCTCTAAACTTGCCTCTCGTGTATCTTCGGGTGGCTTCTGACGCCGTGCAAACTCTGCTCTAGCTAAGGAAGTTAGCTGCGAAAGTCTAGATTCTTGTTCGGGACTCCTACTTTCTACGGACAACAACGTATTAAGCTCGTCCCCCAGAGCCTTCATATCTTGTTCTGTTAGTGCACCTGACTCTGTTCTTGTTCTGTCATCAACTCTCCCAGCATCTGTTCCAACATCTGCCACTGGTTGTCCGACAGGTGTAGTAGTTCGTTCGGTATCCGCGCTCCCCGATTCGAGTCCCACGCTTGATATATCACTTTCAACGCCTTCTCTACTTCTTGCTTCGACAAGCTCTCTTTCGGTATCGGTAAATACATCACGTTGTTGGTCATCTGCTGCCTCTTGTTTCTTGAACGCCTCTTCCAGATTAGCCTGTATTTCTAACTTCTTTTTACTACGAGTCTTAGCAGCGGCTCTTCTTAGATCATCCTGAACATCCGGGTCTGTAAGATCTTTGCCTGTAAGCTCTTTACGTATCTTCGCTGTTTTACCGAACCCTATATCGTCAAAAAACTTGTTATCTAGGAACGCCGTGGTGGGCGACTTTTCGCTTTGTGCTATTTCTACAACGTCCTCGACTTGAGCACCTGTAACTTCTTCACCTGTAACTTGTTCAGAGGTTGTGATTTCAGTCGCAGCACTTACGACAGGAGGTGCGGGTTGCGTCGTTTCTTCTACGACAGGAGGTGCGGGTTCGCCTTCTCGTATGCGGCGTTCTACTTCTGCTTGTCGTTCTGCTGCCTCTGCTTCAGTAGCAGCTTCTGCGGCTAACGTAGCTTCTGTTTCGGCACGCCTAATAGCGGCGTCTCTTTCTTCTTTAGCTTTTTGTGCGTCTTCTCTAGCGGCAACATCACCACCAGCTATGGTAGCGGTGCCTCGTATAGAACCACCTAATAAACCACCAGCTATAGCTGCTTCACGATATTCTGCAATGGCATCTTCACTGGTTAGAGGTAAACCAGCTTGTGCACGCTCTAGGACTTGTTGTCCTAACTCTGTAGGTGCTTCTACTACAGCACCAGCCGCAGCACCTTTAACGCCACGGGTAAATATACCACCGCCGCCCACTGCGCGATTAGTAAGACCAAGTTTTCCTACGAATAAACGCCCAAGAATTGCATCAAGTGTAGCTTGCGGTATAGCAGTGAGTGCGGCTGCACCTTCATCTATTTCAGTTCGCAGTCCTTGATCTATGGCTTCTTTTTGTCTTTCACGGTTCATACCATAAAAGAACGGTAAACTAGCAGCTACGCCCCCTACTAAGGCACCTAATCCTGCACCCACTGGGCCAAGAGGCGCACCAAATTTAGCTCCTGCAATACCACCTGTAAGAGTTGCGCCAATTTGAGGAGCGCTTTCTGCGGCAATACCTCCAAGATAAGATCCAAAGTCTCCAATACCGCCAATATCATCGAATCTGGTTTGGAACCGTGCTTTGCGTTGTGCATCAGCCTCATTTTCGAGGGCTACTTCAGCACCATATTGTTCAAGTCCTTCGAGACCTAACAGTCCACCAATACCTTCAAGAGCAGAACCTGTGGCCTGCCCTATAATATCGGTGCCAATGTCTATACCTCTAGCAATAGAACCACGTTGAGATTCAGCATACTCTAATTGATCTTGTAATTGCTGTTCGAGTAGTCGCTCTCTTTGTTCAGCTCGTTGAGCTTCTAGCTCTGAGTCAGTAACTGTAGAAAGGCCACGTTCTTCTAGTGCTCTGCGTATAGCAGAAGCTCCAGCAATATCTCCACGGGCTTCTTTCTTACGTATGGCCTCTCTAGCCTGCGCTAAAGTAGGCATCTGGCTACTCTTCTTCCAGTATTGCGTTGTCTATCTCTGATCCAAAACTAATACCCGTGCTTAAACGAGCTGATTGTTCCTCTAAGATCGCTTGTGCATCAGCAATACGCCGTCTCATCGTATCAATATCTTTTTGCAAATCCGCAGTGTCCGCAAGTAGTTCTGCGTCAAGTTCTCTTCTGAGTCTATCAGCTTCTATTGCATCATCGGGATCATCAGATGCTTCTAGTGTATCCAGTTTTGAATATTTAGGACGTAATCGTAATTCAGCTTCTAATTCAGTTTTTATACCTTCGGCTTCCAATTGCTTACCAGTAAGAGCGGTAATTATTCCTCTGGCATTCTGACCAGTTATTTGTTCCCCGAGCAGTCGATTACGTTCCGCATCGCTATATAACTGACGAACATTATTTTGCGCCTGTAAGCTAAGTTGAGCTTTTTGCATTATGCTCTGACGTTCGTTTCTATCAGCGGTTTCTAAGAAAACACGAGCGTTTTCTTTTTGCCTCATCGTATTAGCTTCAGACTGTTGGTAAGCATTTGCAGCATCAGCACCGAATCTACGATTAAGTTCTACAACAGTAGTCTCAATACCTAAAACATCTTGATCTAACTGTTTACGACGTTCTGCTTCTTCACGACGAAGTTGTCCACTGCGTATACCTACACCAGTAATGCCGCCTCTACCTCCAGCAGCTAACAAATCTATGAGTCTATCCATACCTTGTGGAGTGGTTTCGTCATAAGTTGTTTGCATACGCTCTTGCATATCTTTCAGTCTTTGACGGCTTTCTCCAATTTGAGAAAGATCTTCTATTCTTCTTAACGCTCTAATACCCGCTGCCTCTGGATCAGCGCCTAAATCTTCTCTTGCAGCACGACGTAAACCTTCGTCTGCTTCATAAGTTTCCATACCTTCTATGGTATTTTTCATTTGTTGTAGTAAAGCTAACCCTGCATTTGGTTTAGGGTCGGAAGGTGTAGCAGGTGTATTAACTACTGGTGGTTCTGGAAAGCCCTCTTCTCTTGCCGTATCCACTTCTGGTAGTCGTGATTTAGCATAGTCGGTAAGTTCAGCAGGTTCAGAAGCTATACCTGTATCCTGCTCTCGTTGCGCTCTACGCATTCTACCTACCGAAGTTAGTGGCGCAGTATCATCGTCATCTAGAGGTCTACCAAGCGGGTCAAGCCCCGCTTCATTCATTAATCTCTTAAACTCTAATGCCTTATAATTAGCAGGCATATTTAGAGTATCTACTTGTTCTCTTAAAAATTTAGCAAGTCGATCAGGTGGTAGATTTGGCCCTTGTGCACTTCCACCCCGTTGAAAAGAAACAATACCACCCTCTGCTAACTGCACGGGGCGTGCTTGACTCATCATGCCTTGAGTCATTCGGGGCTGCTGTTGTGGCATACCTTGAGGCATACCTTGTTGTGCACGTTGCACAATGTCCGTCTCACTTGGGCCTACGCCCATTTCTTTTGCAGCTTGCTGACGATACTCACCCATAAGACCCTGCTGCATTTGGTCTTTTATGGTCATGGGGTTGCCTTGCGCCTGCATCATTTGATTACGCTTTACAGCATCAAGGTCTTTCTTGAGTTGCTGCATGGCAAGTAGATCTACTAGCTCTTTGGTGACATTGGCACGCTTCTCAAGCTCTTGTGGCCTGCCTACATAAGCATCTTTTGTGCGTTCGATTTGACTAAGAGGATTAGATAGCACTTTATGTTCCCCCTCCTAGCAACGCTAAAAGTCCTGCTAAACCACCAGATATTTGTTGGAAGCCTCCGGGTTCGACAAACTGACGTGACGTAGCAGTTATTGGTAACCCTTGTAGTAGAGACTGCATGAACTGTAACTGCTCATACGGATATTGTTGTTCTTGTTGGAACTGCAAATAATCAGCGGTGATACCTTCTTGCTCTATGTCACGCTGTTCTTGTCCAGCGGTACGCATGTCTCGTAGTGCGCTTAACCCAAACCGGCGATCAGCTTCTTCGGCTGCGATCCTACGGCGCTCTTCTTCGTTAAACTGCTTACGTTCTCGTTCTTGACGCTCTATTTCACGTCTAGCTTCTTCATTAGCCTGCTGTCTACGGCGCTCATCAAACTGAGAAAGACGGTCAGCTTCTATATTGAACTGTCCTCGACGTGCTTCTTCTGCTCGTCGCAGTGCCTCTTGCTCTACGTTAAACTGCCGCTGCGCCTGTGTAAAAGCATCGGAGTACCCCCTACCTGTAATATCGGCAAGTTGGGTGCCTAAATTACGTGCTCCTTCAGCTTCCATAATAGCTTGACGAGAACCGCCAAAAGCACCAGCACGAGTTAATCGTCCAGCATCTGCAACACGGCTAATATCTGCTTGACGACGTGCTTCACGTAACTGTGGTTCTAATGCAGCTTGTAGGTATGGATTCATAAACTGCTGTGCAGAAGCAGCAGTAAAAGATGCGGGGGTGAACCCCGCTTGAAAGCCTTGCCCTGCGGCATCACCAAAACCAAACGTACCACCGGCAGTCATATTGCCGCCAAAAGAGCCTATACCAGTTTGTTGGTTGGGATCTAACCCTGCATAACCAGCAAAAGCCTGTTCTTGCAGTCCACTAGCACCAGCAGTGAGTGGGCCGGTGTAGGCTTCAAAAGGTTTGTCGGCAAGAGCCATGCCTTTGCCAAGCATCTCTGTGACATAAGGGCCAGCAAACTGTGCCAGTCCTTGTTGAGTTCCAGATATTTGTCCTACAGGACTATTAGGATCTTCTACCGTAGGGCCATTACTCATAATCTACCCCGCCTTTTTAGACAGCATCATAAGCACTTTATCTGCGTCTATGTTCTTCTGTTGTTTAGGTGTGCCAGTAGCCTTGGTGCGTACCATACTCATAAACTCATCAAGTGCTTCTGCACCTGCATCAGAGTTACCGTTACCAAGCATCGCCACCACGTCTGCTGGTAGCACAAACTCACCATGACTCAATCGTGCTTCTTGTACACCGTCAATGTCAGCAGGTATGAGATCAGCTTGTCCGTCAGAATCACCTTGCAGGTAGCCACCACCTTGCAGCACTGAACCGCCCCCCATAAATCCTGCTGCCTGTGCTTTAGCCGCAGCACGAGCCTCTTCAACAGACATTGGTTCTTGGCCTTCTGGTGCTTTTGCATATATGACATCAGAAAAATAGCGTCTACCACCACTGCCGGGGCGACGATTTGTGTCATCTCTGCCTGTAACTTGTTCTCGTATTGCAGTGTACCGCGGCACTTCACCTTGATAGCCAACAGGTGCTATATCAGGATCAAAAGCGCCTCTATCTTTGAGCAGGCTTGCTAACCCTAGACCTAAGCCCAACTGACCTAAATTAATACCGCTAGATTTTTTGCCGCCGAGCAAGCCTATCGTATCGTCACTAGCACCTGCCGGTGCACCCAAGGCTTCTAAAAAAGCGTTATCATCGCCTTTGAGAAAATCAGGTATGTCATCAAAAGTTTCTGGTACATTTGCAGAGGCAAAAAGATCGTCAAACGCACTAGAAGTATCACCTTTAAGAAAATCAGGCACATCATCTTCAGACGAATCATCCATAAAAGGAAGATTAAAAAACATCACTTGCCTCCGACTATACGTAGCAGCTCGTCAAGACTACCATAAGAACTTCTGACCGCACCACCACTGGCCCTACCGCCACCTAAACTAGCTAAGAAATCTATTGTGTCATCGGCGCTAGTGCGTCTTTTTTCACGATCCCCAAGATCAAATATCTCTGCACCTGTCTCTTGCAATATGCCGGGGGTACGGATGAAAGAGGTAGGGGCGCGTGTAGGCACTGACGTATCAACTTTGGGTAGGTCAACATCAACTTCAGGTAGGTCAACATCAACTTCAGGTAGGTCAACTTCAGGCAGGTCAATTTCTTCTATCAACTCTTTTACTGGCTCTACAATCACATCGTCTACGGTAGAACCCACCGCTCGTACTGCATCCTCTACAACAGGCGCAGCGTCTATAATTGGCTCTACTATAGGCTTAACAACATCTTCTACTGCCGCCCCCGTAGCTCGCACTACATCTTCTATGAGTGGTGCTTTCTCTACCACAGCTCCTGCCACATCTTCGATAACATCAACCACAGGTTCTGTCACATCACCCAACACCTCAACGGTGTCTTCTACAAATCCTTTTACGGGCTGCAACAGCACGTCATCAAACATCCTACCGCCTTCTGCTATGGCATCGCCTATTTTCTTAATGAACTCAGGGGTCTTTATGTTGTTAGGGCCAAGTGCACCACCTTCCATAATGTATTCACCAAAACCTCTAACTATGGCATCACCAAAATCGGTGCCTTTTGCCAGCTCAAGCTCTGTTTTAACAAGTCCTGCGACAACATCGTCTTGGTTAATGTTGTAGCCATCTAAAAACTTTTCATTTAAACCGACTTTATTCATCGCTGCTTCGGTAAATTTAGGGCCAAATGCAGAAATCGCTGCACCTGCTATATTCCCATCTATTGCAGCATCTACAAACTTAGCACCCTGTATTACTTTATTGAATGTATTAGCAGTATTTGTGGCAGCGTTTGCCGCTTCTAACAGTGCTGGATTTTCCGCTGCTTTTGCTACTAAATCTGCTGCGTTGGCGTTAAGCCCCTGTGCATATCCTCCTGCCCCAGCCAAAGCAAAAGATTTTAAGATGTCATTAGTATCCCCGCCTGTAGCTGCGGTTATACCAGCAGAGGTAAGACCTTTGGCTAACGCAGTGCCTGCTGCAGAAGTACCACCACCAAACGCAGCCGTGCCAGCAAGTGCCCCGCCACCAAAAACAGATAGACCTACAATACCTGCAATTTTTAAGGCATCTTTAACAGAGGTATCTTTGACTTCTTTGGTGCGTATCTCACCGAAAGTCATAGGGTCATATAGATAAGTAGACCCGTCTTTTGTCTGACGAACAGGCTGCACACCGTATTTGGCATACAAAGACTGAACCATCGGGTCACGCTTGAACGATTCTAGTAGAGCATCTTGATACCCTAATCCCTCTGTAGCCTGTAGATACGGTATCGTTTCTGCAAGCACAGGCTTAATTAATGATTGGAACTCGGCTATCTCTGCCTGCGAAGCAGTGGTATGTTCTTCGTAGTTACCACCAAAGTTACTAATGTTTGATTCGCCCACGCTAGGCGTGATCTCAAACCCGTAATAATTACTTAATGCCGCCGCAGTATCTGTACCGCTGGTATTGGCTATCGTGCCAAAAGCAGATTTAACGACATCTGTGTTTACACCTACACCACTCTTTAATCCTTTTAGGTATTCAGGGCCACCCACTTCAGATAGATATTGGTCAGGCGTAAAATCTAATTTTGGTTTTTTCCTAGCATCTTGGGTCTTTATTGCCTTATCTATACCTTCTGCTTGGATACCCTCCCTACTCATGCTGCGGTCAATAGCAGCTTTAGGGTCTAGTGGGTCTATAACGGTGTTTCTAAACACTCTGTCATAAAAGTCGTCCACCTCATCTACGTCGTCTACCGTGTCGTAGACATTCTCATCTGCTGCACCAAGCAGAGTATTTTTGTAACTCTCAATAGCGTCTTTAGCTGCTATAGGTTTATTTTCTCCGCGTGTCTTTATCGACTCCGCTGTAGGTGCGGTAGTCACAGGAGAAGGTGTTGTAGGTTCGGGTATAAACTCCCCGCCGCTTACAGGCTGACCTACTCTGTTTGGTGGTGTTACTGGTGCGGGTGTAGGTGATGCAATCGGCGCTGTAGGTGCGGTAGTCACAGGGGGAGCTATCACCGGCTTAGGTGCCACGGGTTGTGGTCTGGGTGTTACCGGCGGCGAGGGCGCAGGAGTTGGTAATCTAACTGGGTTTGGCCTAGCAATAATCCCGTCACGCCTAGGTGGTGCAGGAGGTGGAGCAGGTATGACTGGAGGGGGTGCTACACTAACAGGTGCAGGGAATCCCCCTAACCCAAACCTACTAAGATCTCCAGCGGTAGGTATTTTTCTAGGGTCAAAAGAAAAGCCACCTAAACCTCTACCAAACCCTCCACCAAAACTACCTATCATCACTCTACCTCCAGCAGACTAGCAACAACGTGTAATCTGTTAGCTGTAGCAGCAGTGACTTTTACTATCTCAGACTCCTCTATCACTAAAGGCGCAGTGAGTAATTCCACCGTAGCGTTTGCGCTTACTGCTTTCGTCTTAAACAAACTAAATACAGCAGATGCAGAGTCGGTAATCGTGACAGTAATGGTATCTGCGTTACCCGAATCTTCGGACACAAGAATGGATTTAATAATGGCAGTGCGTGCTGTTGGGCACGTATACAGCGTAGTAGCTGTAGTAGCCGTTAAATCTACCTTTGCGTTTTTATACTGATTAGCCAAGGAACCATGCCTGTGCTTGAGCTTCTGGTGCTGTGGATAGTTCTCGTATGCCTTCGTCTAACTGCCTAAAGTAAAGGCGTAACGCATTATTAAACAGTTCAAACGAAGCTGGTGTGTATTCTTTGGGAGGATCGGGAAGTCTTGGAGCTACAAAATTATAGGTAGGCATTACCGTCTCCCGTCCGCTCTTATGTCTATTCTAGGAGCACCCAACTGCCACTTTACACCTAAGCTATCAGACTGAACCTTTATAGAAAGCTGCCGCCCTCTTACTCTAGTATTTACTTGTGTGGTGTATTTTTCTACTGGCACCGTAGCAGATCTTGTCACTGTGCCACTACTAGATCCGCCTTCAGATAGTGGATCGTTTCGCCCAGAACCAGACGACTGCAAAGGCAGTAGCTCAAACGTAGCCGCAGGGCTTTCGGCAGTAGACCCTTCAAACGTAATATCAGGGAGCAAACGTCGTATAAACGAGAACTTGTCTCCATCGTCTATATCAAACTCGCCCGACGTTATAAATGCAGTTATAGCAGTGCCAGAACTACCCTCATTGTTGTCTAATCCATCCTCATGCGTGACAAGGTTGTTACTATAAGTAGCAGCAACAGGGAACTGACGTATGCCGGTGTCTACCCATGCAGATCGGGCTAAACTACCAAAGTACCAAATGTCCTGTTCATAGTTGTATATGACGTATTTATCTACCGTGGTAGACGTGCCTGAACAATAGAACCACCATATCTCGTTAAAACCTTCGTTCGATCCAGCAAATACCTGCTCTATCTGTTCTTGGTTTATATCACTAAATACATGCCGCTTTACGGTACAAGGTAAGTTTCTAACGCTACCGTCGTATAGATAAAAAGAGTCCAAACCCATCCAATAGGTTACGCCATCAGAAAACACCGCTGCATTTTGTGATGCTATAGACAAGTTGGTAGACAGTAACTGCGAACCCCACACTATAGTGCCGCCAACATATTGCAGGGCATATAGAGCAGAATCGGTAAACACAAGGATTTCTTGTCGTGCTTGTAGTGCACTTATTATTTCAGATCCTTGGGATAGCCTTAGATCACCCGCTTGGTTAGTGGCACTGGGAGTCCAGTTCACTGCGTTTTCTTGATCTGACCACCGAATCAACATTGGATCTTGAGTGGATGTTCCTAGCGTATTAGCGCCAAAACAAAATACGAACCGGCTCACGTCAGATACTAGTATGAAGTTTTGTTTTGTTGGTGTATTAGAAGCGCCCGCTAAAGACGATAGCTCTACCGCTCGTGTAGTAAGTCCATTGGTAGCATCCCAATAGTAAATACTGTTACCACGAGGGCCAAATATCAGATCTTCTCCAAAGTTGGATTGGCTCCATAGCCTCAGTGAATCTGTAGATGTAGCCCCGTTACCCCATGTGCCTTCGCTCCACCCACCAGCACCCCAACCGACTAACGGTACGGCAAACTCTGGGCCTACGTTTAGTTGATATTTTGCTGTTACGGAGCCGCCACCAGTAGCAGATGACGAGGCTGCGCTACTAGACTGTATAGTGTAGGTATTACCAGTAGAATACGTTATCTGAAACTCACCATTTAAGGTCAGTCCGCCCACAGCAGAAGCTCCGCTGAACGTAACAAAATCACCGTTAATATATCCGCCGTTAGCATCCGTAACAGTAACGGTGGTAGACCCACTAACAGTCTCAAAAGGGTCGGTAAGAGACACACCAGACGGCGTACGTTCAGGCGTCACATCGAAATAAGCCCCGCCTTTCTCTATGTAAAATTTAAGATTAGTGCCTACACTAAGTAGCTTTTGTCCCTCTAGGGTTACCCAGTTAAACAGTGCACGCGCAACACCTAAAAACGTATTAGAAGATATACGCTGCCACCCACCTATTTTTTCGGGGTAACCTGCACGAAATCGTATTTTATCGCAGTCAGCCCAGCCTTCTTCATCCACATAACGTGTAACTTCTTTGTTTACACCGGGGCGTAGAACCAGCTTACGTAAAGGCATTATCTATACTCACCTGACCGTATAAGTTCAGTGACTTCTACTGCGCGATCACCTACCTGCTTTGCCCATCTACTATCCATAAACTCATCAGCAGCTACATCGTACTGTTCACGGGACATGGCTTCTAAGGCTTTAACAAATCCTCGTAGTCTAGTCAGACCAAGGTTAAAACACAGGTTTATCATGGCATCGCGTCGAGGCTTTTTAAGGTCTCCATACCAATCGTATGCCGCTCTTAATTCTGCATCGCAACGTTCTATGTCATTCATCAAAAGATATTCGATCTCATCGTCAGACAGGCCAATACCGCCATCTTCGTCAATGCAACGCCCGACACCGATGGTGGTCTTGTCGGCTGTACACTGGTATGCGAAAGCCTTTACACCCTCGTGCCGCTTCAATGTATCTACTAACTGACCCATGAACGTCACCATCTACTTTTCTCGTGCTACGGAGTTGACTTTTTCGTATGAACGCATAGCGCCTAATCCGAGCATACCCATCATAACGGGCACAAGAAGCGTTGTATCTACCTCTGGCACATCTACCCAGATGCCTAATATGTTTACGATGATGGTGTTGTAGAGCAGACCAAACGCAGAGATCCATCCAATACAGGGACGCCACCCAGCTACAAATAACGACTTATGTGCAGCTTCCATCTTGTTAATTTCTAGCTGGCCTTTTAACGCTTCCTGCGCGTGGCGCTCCGACATAGTTGCGATCTCATGGGCCAACGCATTTTTCTGATCTTTGTCTTCAATGAACTTATCCAGCAAACCTGTAACTGGGCCGATTAGCTGTCCGACTAAACTCATCTACCATTCCCTCTGTTTGACCATGCTTGCGCCCCGAAGAACGCTGCCAATATACCTGCGACTGAAACAAAGTAGACTGAAGCCATATCGCCCAGAATGCTTGCTGCCTGCACCAGTCCAGCCCAACTGCTTACGACTACTAACGACGGATACAGCAACATACCCCACAAAGCAAACCAGCTCATACTTCTTTGTGCTTGCGCCCTTTCGTTGCTGATCTTTAGTTCTTGCAGTTCTTTGCTAGTCTCTAACTCATCATCAGTAACTATGCCATCACCATCCGCATCGTATTCGGCGTAATCACTACCGTCTTCTAGTTTCTTTGCAGCCATCTCAGTCATAGAATGGTGTGTTTGGCGGTACTTTAACAGGGATACAATAGGCTGTAATGTTCTCTTGATTGTTCAAACGCCTACCCTCTATCGGCTTAATCGTCCCCTGTTCCAACCAATAAGCAAATTGATTGCACCTGTGAATGTTGCGGAAGTGAAATCTACCCGCGACTTGCTCGCCCTCGACCAGCATGACAAGCAGAAACGCCATAATCATCCGAAGGCTTTGAGAATCAACACAAAGATCAAAACTGCGATGCCGCCTCCAATAATAAGAGTCGTGCCGCCAACAAGGAGTTGTTGAATAAGGATTTGCTTTTCGCGCTTACGCTTTGCCATTAGCCTCGCGTGTGCCCTCCTGTCTTGTTCCTGCTGCCGTATTGCTTGGTCGTAATCCTCTAACAACTTAGGGTCTGCGACTAAAAGCAAATCTCTAAGATCTTTTTGGTATCGCTCTTGGTTCCTACGAAGCATCTGTAGCTTGAGGATGTCATTCTTTGAGAGCGCATTGAAAGTCGAGCTTTTGCGTTGTACCTCAAAGTTGTTAAGAGCTTCTCCGAAATCAGACACCAAAGCCATCGCCTGCTGCACGTTGGCTTTACCTTCATTGACATTTTGAATCACCGAATTGATCTGCTGAAGGAGCATCCCGGCGGCTGCAACAGACTCGATAATCATGGTTTACCTCATAAAGAACTGAGGCAACGCAGCCGCTGCAATCAGCGCATACAATCCGTAGATAAGGTGTTCTAGGTGTTTGAACTTAGCAGAGCCTTCTGCAAGGCGCTCTTCAATGCGCTGATAACGTAAGGCGCATTCACGCTCATGGGCGTTGACTTCGTTCAATGCTTTTTCGCCTGCGTCGCTCATACCGATATGTTAACTCTTTGGCTAGGCGCTAGTTGTTGCGCCTCGACCCTGTTACCTTCTTTCGTATAGATTGTCGGTATGATTGTCTCTACCGCTTCGCGCACAGTCTCGCCTTCAGCGCCGGTTCTCAAACGCTCCTGCTTTTGCACAGCAACTTGCTTCCAACTAATCTGCGCTGTGTCATTAATGCTTATTTCCATCTTGTGATCCCTCTACAGGAAAACAGTTGATGTTGGCGGCTACTGTTCTGCGCTCGCCTTCCCCTTGAAATGGATACACCATGTGCTGCATCCACGATGGGAACATATATAAGCGCCCCACCTGCGGCCTAACTACGACATTCTGCGTAGGCTTCAGCCGCTCTCTGTCCCATGTGCTCGACTGTCCGTAGTTAAAGCACAAACAGCCATCACTTTCGCCAGAGGCATTGTACAGCCCGTATTCTTGCGATCCCGGCCTTGGCCCCTGCATTATCTGCGGTGGCACCTTAGTCCACGTTGTACAGCTAATACCCATGATCGTCTTTGTGCCATGATCGTGTATTGGGTTGTAATCACCCTCATAACTATGCACCGACCATAGCTCATCCATTTCTACGTTACGATTGCCGTCCAGCAACTGACCAGACTGGGCCATGAACTGATTGATATACGTTACTCCCATCTCGCACAAGAACCTAGAAAACGGAGCCAGCCTTGGATCTTCGTGATCCATAACAAGCTGCTCGCCTGTTTTGATCTGACCTACCAGCGTGTGCGCTGCGCTGACTTTATCGTCTTGTGTCACTAACTCATCGAGATAGTCATTACACGATTCAACAAACTCTGTCGGGATGTCCAACTCCATCAAAAATACTGACGGAAGCGGGTGCATCTGAAACTGAATCTCAGCCATTTATAGCTTCGACGGCAGCTTCTTCCTCGCCCTCTTCAGGCTCTTCTTCAGGTTCAACCAACTGAGCATCAGCTTGCACTTTAATCTTCATCATCAAGGGCCATGTCCCGCTTTTGCTAGGCATGTCGCCAAGAATCGCTAGGATTGCGTTGATTTCGTTTTCTTCTAGGTTGATTTGCACGTTCTATTTTTCCTTATGGCTTATATGCTTTGGTGATAACGTTAGCGCCATCCAGCATTGCTTGGTACATCTTCGCTTTTTCTTCGTCGGTTCTAGCTTCCTCAGACATTTCGTCCTCCTTATGATTCTAGGGCTTCAACACGAGCCGTTAATTCTTGAACTGCTTTGACTAACGGCATGATGAACATTTCACGGGAAACTTGTTGAACTCCCTTATGATCTTCACTCCAACCGCTAAAATCAGAAACACCTGCCGCATCTAACGCAGCCTTCACTTCTTGTGCGATGAAATTATACATCGTCGCTTCCGTGTTCATTTCATTGTCTTCAGGGTTTTCTTTGTAAAGATGCGCTAGTTGAGAATCTGAAGAATCAAGCTCATGGCTAGGTTTCCAATTATATTTTACAGGGCGTAAAGCGTTGATAAACGACAACCCTAGCGTTGAATCAGCTATGTTCTTTTTAAGTCTTAGGTCAGAGGATCGTGACCAGTTTGCATCTGTATCAAAATCATTTGTGACAACGTTACTGGCTTTGCCGAAAGAAAAATCATTTGAAGCTGCTGTTATATTAGTTCCCAGCACAATAGCGTTAACGCCGCTGTCCGACGCTGCATCGGCATTGACTCCGATAATTATGTTATTTTGACCGCTTATCAAAGCGTCACCAGCGTTGGTGCCTATGGCTATATTTGTCTGACCAGTGGTGCCAGCGAGTGCTGCGTATCCAATAGCGGTATTACTATCTCCGCATGACGCGCTTAATGCAGATACACCAACTACGGTGTTAAATCTTGCATTAGTCATGGCATCGCCAGCGAGGCCACCAATTATAGTATTGTTTGTTCCGTCAGTTATTCCTTGTCCGGCATTATAGCCCATTGCCGTGTTATAACCGTTACCAGCCGTGGTGTTATGGCTTAGAAGCGCAAGATTACCTATAGCTACGTTTCGGGATGAAAGCGTGTTTTCACTGAGGGCACCATAACCAACCGCCACATTGGTTTCTCCAGCAGTTATAGCGTCTCCACAAAGACCTCCGACGAGGGTATTTTGTATTCCAGTAGTGATTGAACCACCCGCCAGATAACCCACACCTACATTGTGAGTGTTTGAAGCTGTGGTTAAGTTTTGTGTTTGTAGTGCGCCACTTCCTAGAGCAACACTCCGACTACCTAGAGTATCTGAACCTAACGAATTCACACCAACAGCGACATTTTCTCCTCCTGCAGTCAGAGCATCAGCCGATGCGCCACCCAGCAATGTGTTGTTGGTTCCCGTGGTGACGTTTGTCCCTGCGTTGAGGCCGACAGCGACGTTATAAGAGGTGGTTGAAGTCGTAAAGTTTTGTGAGGCAAGAGCATTTGCTCCAATCGCTACAGTGAACGTACCTTTTGTGTCTGAACTCAGGGCTGATTTACCCACAGCAACACTGTCCGTTCCCGTGGTCAGGGCATCACCTGCATTAGCGCCGATCAGTGTGAGGTTTGTCCCCGTGGTGACTGATGCCCCTGCATTCACCCCAACTGCTGTGTTGAGAGTAGCTGTAGCTGTTGTGAAATTTTGGCTCTGCAACGTCCCGAATCCGAGTGCAGTAGATTGCGAACCTAAAGTGTCCGCACTCAAAGCAGCATGACCGACAGCAGTGTTAAAATCTGCATCGGTCAAAGCGTCGCCCGCCAACCCTCCTACGAAGACGTTTTGAATTCCAGTGGTTATTGCTACCCCACTTTGGAACCCAACTGCTACATTATAATTTGTTGTAGCAGTGGCAAAGTTTTGTGTTGCTAATGCTGAGTGACCGATAGCTACTGCGCTGCTACCTTGAGTGTCAGTGGTAAGCGCATTTACACCTACCACCACGTTATAGTCGGCATCAGTCAAAGCATCGCCAGCAAGACCGCCCAATAGGGTGTTGTGTATTCCTGTAGTCATAGCCTCGCCAGCAGATTCCCCTACAGCCACATTGTAGTTAACGCTATTTGAGTTAAGTGTTTTGAGTGCGTTATGGCCTATCGCAACGACACCTGCATCACCTGTGCCAGCGCCTAATGCTTCATATCCAACGGCGACATTAGAATTACCCGTTGTGAGTGCGTCACCCGACAAAGAGCCTATGAGAGTATTCACTGTTCCCGTAGTTATTTGAGCGCCTGCTTGATAGCCAACCGCTACATTGTTGCTATTTGTGGCAGTCGTAAAGTTTTGAAAAAGTAAGGCTCCATCACCAATAGCTACTGACCTACTTCCTAACGTATCTGACCCTAACGCCTGTGTGCCGATTGCAATGTTGTTCGCCCCTTCTGTGAGAGCGTCAGCCGCAAGACCACCAACGATTACGTTGTTAGTTCCTGTAGTGATAGCACTACCTGCCGCTTGACCAACTCCGACGTTCAAAGCATTGGTAGCAGTCGTCATATTTTGCGAGCCAAGAGCCGTGTAGCCTACAGCAACGCTCATTGAGCCTAGAGTGTCTGCCGTAAGAGCGCCGTAACCCACGGCTACGTTGAAGTCGGCATCAGTCAGGGCATCTCCTGAAAGGGCGCCCACTAAGGTATTCTGGATTCCCGTGGTGACTGCCGCTCCTGCTTGCATACCAACGGCTGTATTGTAAGAAGTGGTCGCAGTTGTAAAGTTTTGATTTTGTAACGCGCTTTTGCCGATGGCGACATTTTGAGCGCCTTGAGTATCTGTCGTTAATGCCTCAACGCCCATTGCCACGTTATTATAGCCGGTGGTTAGAGCATCACCTGCAAGGCCACCGACGAGGGTGTTCTGGACTCCCGTAGTTACTGCTCCACCTGCCTCATAACCTATGCCTACATTGTAAGCGTCGGTATCCGTCGTATAGTTTTGAGCATCTAGAGCGGCATATCCGATAGCCACACTTCGAGCGCCTTGAGTATTCGTCAACAACGCATCAGTGCCGATGGCTACGTTGCGATCTCCAGAAGTCGTGGCCTCTAGTGCATTGAGTCCTATACCAATGTTATTTGAAGAAGTTGTAGCTGTTTTGAGGCTATCCTCACCGATAGCAATATTGTTGTCTCCAGTGGTAACTGCGCCACCCGCGTCTCGACCGATGAACACGTTGTTGTTGCCGCCGCTTTGTATCGCGTCACCAGCGTTAAGACCGATGCGGATGTTGTCACTACCTGCGGTTGCGGTGATAAGATCCGCGCCTGTGCCAATCTGTACTTGACTGTTCCCAGCATCGACCTTTAGAGCATCTGTCACTCCGTTACTTTCAACACGGAAGTCTAAGTCTTGACCGTCTTCGTTGAACACGGCTTCTGTTGAACTGAGGGAGATTCTTCTTCGTAGCGTACCTCCTAGTTGAGCAAACAAATCCAAACCTGCATCTTCAGTGCCGTCGCTTGCATCGAGCAGATTTGTTTGCATATAAACCATTGTGGTTTCTTCACCGGCATCGTTGTCGCCGCGAAACCTAATTCTTCCGATAACGTCATTGTCGGCAGGAGAGGCAGAGTCTCGAACAAGATCAAAAACTGGGCCAGCGTTTGCGTCATCGTCTGTGCTTTTTATGGTTAGCTGACTTGTGTTGTCGGCAGTCGTAAAAGTGGCATTAGTTCCTGTAAGAGCACCACCAACATCTAAAGCTCCAGACACAAAGAACGATGGAACAGACAGATCAGTAAACGCATCAACCATCGCAGCGCCTGATCCAGCACCGTCGCTGTAAATGGCTTTGGTTTGACCGTTGAGTATGGTGATAGTGGCACCAGAGCCTTGCTTGATAATGATGCTTTGAGATCCGCTGGTTGCGTTTTCAATGAACCAGAGCTTGCTGACCGTGTTTGGCCCTATAGTGATGGTGCAAGTGCTATCAAGAGTTCCAGTGTATTTAAGAAACATGCTCCTGCCGGGATCAGTAGACCCATCGGCAATA
>LULQ01000011.1_pt1 | contig 56874 bp, 46 predicted proteins | sample 728091 | NCBI WGS metagenome assembly LULQ01 (sample SAMN03860285, study PRJNA289734) | marine metagenome | biome: seawater column; feature: ocean; material: water; isolation source: Red Sea water column Station 149 - depth 10m | place: Saudi Arabia: Red Sea | collected 2011-10-15 | depth 10 m
GATCAGGGAAGTCGTCGGCGCCCGCGAAGTCGCCCAGATAGCCAAGATCACCGAGATCGCCATGGTCACCCGGTGCGCCGAGGTTCGCCTCCGAGCCCGGCAACCCGACCTCCGCCAGCGAAGACGTTGCAACATCTTTAACGTGGTGGGCGGGCACGGTGGCAGCGCGCTGCGGAGCCGCGTCCCCGAAATCGGGCCCCTCGTCCCGCGTCCGGGCGTTGATCCGCAGGGCGCGCTGGCCCTTGGCCTGTCCCAGCCGCCCGCGTGCGACGATCCGCCCCTCGATGTCCTCGATGGCCACCTGACCCAGCGCCTCCGCCGGCAGCGTCAGAACGCTTCCTGCCCCCAGCCTGAGCGCCTGGGCGAGCGTCATCTGCGCCCGGTGCAACGTGCCGCGCAGTTCGGCCTCGGTCCCAAGGACCTGTTCGCCCAGCGACCGGGTAAAGCCGCTATGCTCCGGCGCAGCACCGGGGGCAAGGTCCGGCGCGGGTTGCGGGGCCGGAGAGAAAGGCAGGATCACCTGTAGCACGCCTTGTTTGGCCCCGCCCGCGATGTCGAGGCTGATCTCGAACCGGCGATAGGGAATGTCTTCGAGCGTCATGGGAATGGCGCGGGTTTCGGCCAGTGCCAGCGCGTAACGATAACCTGTCAGCGCGGGCGCCACGGCCAGGCCCACTTCCGCCGCGCGCGCCTCGAGCATCTCGAGCACCCGGTCCACGAAATCGGCGCACATGATCGCATCGGTGCGGGTGGGCGGGCGTGGCTCGGCGGGACGCGGCACGACCTTGCCCATCGTCTGCACCTCGATCAGCGCGGCCACCAGTTGCGCATCGAGGAGGACGAGGCCATAGCGCCCCCCCGGCCCCTCGACCAGCGCCATGAGGCCGTGGTCGGGCACCATGTCCACCATCGGTTCGACCGTCGTGCGGCTTTCCTGCGGCTGACCAGCAAGGAGCGTGAGAGCGGCGACCTCCTCCGCCGCCTGCATGATCGACGCGCGCAGGAGCTTCGGCGCGGTGGGCGCGCCGATTTCGGGCGGCGGTCGTCCCGCCCCCGCCTTGCGCCTGATCGCGCTTGGCCGCTCGTCCGTCGTCATCTTCTCTGCCATAGACGCAGTTCTCCGACCGCGACCTTCGCATCTCAAGGTTTACAAAGCGTGAAGGTTAACGGGGTGGCGCCCCGCGCTCGCGCGGCAGCGTGACCCGAAAGGCCGCCCCGCCTTGCCCCGGCAGATACTCCACCGCGCCGCCGAGCTTCGACATGATCTCGCGGCAGATGGCGAGGCCAAGTCCCGCGCCGCCGGCCTTGCGGTGATCGGTGAGGCGCGAGAATTTCTCGAAGATCATGGTCTGGCTCTCGGGCGGGATGCCTGCGCCGTTGTCCATGAAATCCACCTGCACCCGGTCCGGCCGCGTCTCGACCGAGATGGTGAGCCGGGGCGCTTTCGCGTCACAGTATTTGCGGGCATTGGCGATGAGGTTGATGAACACTTGTGCGAGCCGGTCGGGGTCGGTCACCACCCGCGCATGTTCGCGCGCCGCGTTGCGCTGGATCTCGAGCCCGCCGTCGCGCCCGCTGCCCGCCGCCACCGCGCGTTCGATCACGTCCGCGAGGTCGACCTCTTCGCGATTGAGTGTCACCTGCCCCGCCTCGAGCACCGACAGGTCGAGCAGGTCGTCGAGCAGCCGAGTGAGACGGATCGCCTCGTCCTGGATGATGCCCGAATATTTCTGAGTCTCCGAAGGGGACATGCCCCCTTCGCGCAGAATTTCGGAGAACGCCCGGATCGACGTCATGGGCGTGCGCAATTCGTGGCTGATCTGGCCCAGAAAGGCGTCCTTCTGGATCGACAGCGCGGTCAGTTTCTCGTTGGCCTGCTGAAGCTGCCGGGCCGTCCGGGTCAGTTCCTCGGATTTGGCTTCAAGCTGGTTGGAGTATTCCAGGATCTGTGCCGTCTCGTCGGCCACGGCCATCAGGTCCTCGACGCTCACGCTCGCCCCGCCGACGGTCTGGCTGACCATCGCATGGGCGGTGGCGGCGCCCACGCTGCCCGACAGTTCCCGCTCAAGCGCACGCAGGAAATCCGGGGTCGTGTCGGGGAGGTAGCCCTGTTTGCCCTGCCGCATCGCCTCGGCCTGAAACAGCGCCTGAGCCTCGGATGCGCCCATGATGCGCTGGGCCATGACAAGCAGGTCCTCGGCCTCGGCGGCGCCCCGCGCCCAGCTTTGCGCGGTCGAGGAATGTTCGAAGACATTGACGAATTGCGCGCCCTGCAGCCGTTCGAGCGGGCGTGGGAACGAGAGGATCGAGCCGATCACGAAGACCCCGGTGTTGAGCACCATGGACCAGAAGGTCGCATGAACCAGCGGGTCGAGTCCCGTGATCCCGAAGAACGCCTGCGGGCGCAGCCAGCCCAGACCCCAGGGCCCGTTTTCCAGAAAGGACGCCGACATGATGCCACTGTCCCCGAAGGACGGCAGGAACAGGGCGTAGATCCAGATCGCAAAGCCCACCGAAAGACCCGCCGCCGCACCGATCCGCGTGGCCCCCCGCCAGAAGAGGCCGCCGATCATCACCGGCAGCACCTGCGCCACGCCGACAAAAGCGATGAGCCCGATAGCGGCCAGCGCCTCGCCCCCGCCGGAGACCTGATAGTAAAGCCAACCCAGCCCCAGAACCCCCGCGATGGACAGGCGGCGCGAGACGAGAACCACCTGCCGCACGTCCCCCGACATCGCGGCCCCTCCCCGTCTGAGCGACAGCCAGAGCGGCATGACCACGTGGTTCGACATCATGGTCGACAGCGCGATGGCGGCGACGATCACCATGCTGGTGGCCGAAGAGAAGCCACCGAGGAAGGTCAGGGTCGCGAGCGTGGATTTCTCGAAATGGAGCGGCACGGTCAGCACGAAAAGATCCGGGTTCGCACCAGCCGGCAACACGTCGAGGCCGACGACCGCGATCGGCACGACGAAGAGGCTCATCGCGAACATGTAGAGCGGAAAGGCCCAGGAGGCCGTGGCGAGCTGGCGTTCGCTCACGTTCTCGACCACGAGCACCTGAAACATCCGGGGTAGCGTCATGAAGGCCGCGGCAGAGAGGAAGATCATCGTCACCCAGCGGCTGCCGTTCATGTCCCACGCGGCGATTTTCGAGGCTTCTATCGTGGCCGCAATGTCGCGCGGCCCTCCGCCGATGCCCCAGACGACAAAGATGCCGACGGCGAGAAGCGCCACCAGTTTGACCACCGCCTCGAGCGCGATGGCCGTCACGACCCCGTGGTGGCGTTCGTTGGCATCCAGATTGCGGGTGCCGAAGAGCACGGTAAAGGCGGCAAGCCCGACCGCGACCCAAAAGGCAGTGGACTGCGGGTTCTCACCCCCCGCGGCCTGTGAAAAGACCGAGAAGGACAGGACGACGGACTGGAGTTGCAGCGCGATGTAAGGCGTCGTCCCGACCACCGCCAGAAGCGTGACGATGACCCCCAGAAGGTTGGACTTGCCATAGCGTGACGAAATCAGGTCGGCGATGGAGGTGATCCTCTGGGTGCGCCCGATCCTGACGAGCTTGCGCAATATCCACCACCAGCCCACGAGGACCAGCGTGGGACCAAGGTAGATCGTGACGAATTCGAGCCCGGTGCGGGCCGCGTAGCCCACGGCGCCGTAGAACGTCCATGCCGTGCAGTAGATCGACAGGGACAGCGTGTAGACCAGTGGCGAGCGCAACCATTCGCCCCGGCCCGCCTGCGCCTGGTTGTCGCCCCAGAAGGCCACGAGGAACAGGAGCACGACGTAGCCAAGGCAAATGGCGACGAGCAGATTGAAGCCGATCATGGGTCGGTCTCGTCCGGGGCCGTCGACCCCGGCTCCAGCGGATCCGCCCCCACGCCCCCGGGCGAACCGGCGAGCGCGCGGTTGATCAGCGCGGTGGCCAGAATGGCGGCGAGCCAGACGGCAAAGAGATAGATCCCCGCCAACGCGGTCGAGCGCGCCATCTGCGCCGCACCCAGCATGGGAAGCATGAAGAGGAGAAGCGCGACGATGGGCACTACGCGGATCGCGTCGATGATGCGCCGCCTGCGATAGGTCTCTCGCGCGAGAAAAGTCGTGGGCACCCGGCTCACGCAGGGCTACTCTGCCGCGGGCGCCATGTCGCGCAGCGCCGCCAGCACCTCGGCATTGGAAAAGGGCTTGGTCATGAACTTGGTCACGCCCAGCTTGTCGGCCATGTCCCGGTCCTTTTTCTGCCCCCGCGCGGTGAGCATGAGGACCGGCAGGGCTTGGGTCGCGGGATCGGCGCGCAGGTCCTGCAAGATGTCGTAGCCGGATTTGCCCGGCAGCATGACATCGAGGATGAGCGCGTCGGGCGCATGCCTGCGCACCGCCTCGATCGCGGTTTCGCCGTTCGCGTGCGTTGCGACGGACCAGCCGTCGCGGCTCAGGATAAAGGAGATCGCCTCGATGATATTGGGCTCGTCCTCGATCAACAGCACCTGTCTTGCCATTAGGTCCCCCGGGGCCTTCCTCCCTCGGCCCTTGGGACGTTTATCCGCGCTTCGCCATAAGAAGTCAAAGGAACAGACGCGAGGGATGGATCGGATCGGTGCCACGGGTGACGCCTCGGCATATCCAGGTCCGGCCAAATGGACCGGGATGGGTTCAGTCGTCTTGTGGTCGCCCCGCACGAAACGGCCCATGAATTCAATGATCCGGTGCGATGGTATTGGCCCCTCGACAGTCTGGAGTGCCGGTCCGAGGTGGGCGACGCGCCGTTCCGGCTTTCCCCCGCCCGCGATTTGGCTAGAGTGCGGCCATGGCCGATCCCATGGAGCTTCCCGAACCCGACCGCGTGCCCGGCGCGCCGCACCCGCGCGAGACGCCGCGCCTGATCGGTCAGGCGCAGGCGGAAGAAGGCTTTCTCGATGCCTACCGCTCCGGTCGGCTGCATCATGGCTGGCTGATCACGGGGCCCAAGGGGGTAGGCAAGGCGACGCTCGCCTGGCGGATCGCGCGCTTTCTGCTGGCCACGCCGATGGACGAGGGCAGCATGTTCGGCGCGCCCGAGCCGCCCACGACGCTGGACATCGCCCCGGATCACCCGGTCGTGCGCCGGTCGATGCAACTGGCCGAACCGGGGCTGTTCCTGCTCAGGCGCGGTCCGAACGACAAGGGCGACCGGATTTCGGCAGATATCCGCGTGAACGAAGTGCGCAAGCTGCGCGACTTCTTCGGGCTGTCTGCCTCGGACGGCGGGCGGCGCGTGGTGATCGTGGACGCAGCGGACGAGATGAACACGCAGGCGGCCAATGCGCTCTTGAAGATGCTCGAAGAACCCCCTGCTCGGGCGACCCTGCTCCTTGTTTCGCACCAACCCTCACGCCTCCTGCCGACGATCCGGTCACGCTGCCGCGAATTGCGGCTGGGGCCGCTTGCGCCCCATGACCTCGCCCAGGCACTGGAGGCCGCCGGAGCGGAACCGGGTCCGGATGCAGAGGCATTGGGGGAGCTTGCGGCGGGATCGGTGGGAGAGGCGATGCGACTCGCCCAGCTCGACGGTCTGGAAATCTACGAGGACATCGTCGCGATGTTCGCGGGCGCGCCCCGCTTTGACCGGCCCCGCGCGATTGCCCTCGCGGCCTCGGCGGCCGGGCCACAGAACGTGGAGCGTTACGCCCTGATCCTGCACCTCGTGCGCCCGATACATGGTCGGCCCGTCGCTGGGCGGAGCGCGCGCAGGAGATTTCGGCCCGCGCAGCCCATGGCCGGGGGGTGAACCTTGACCCTCAGGCGCTCATCCTTGATATCGTCTTCAAAATCAACGAAACCGCCGCCGCCCGCGTGGCCTGACGGGCCGCTGAACCTCATTGAGCCTCATGACCGATACCGTTCCGCAGATCACCGACAGCCATTGCCATCTCGATTTTCCTGATTTCGAGGGCGAGCACGAGGCGATCATCGCCCGCGCCGCCGAGGCGGGCGTCACGCGGATGGTGACGATCTGCACCCGGCTGCGGCAGGTGCCACAGGTCCGCGCGATCGCCGAGGCGCATGATCCGGTGTTCTGGACCGCCGCGACCCATCCGATGAGCGCGGGCGAAGAGCCGATGGCGACGGTCGAAGAACTCGTGGCGTTGGCGCAGCATCCGAAATTTGTGGGGATCGGAGAGACCGGTCTCGACTACCACTACACCGCCGAAACGAAGGCAGCGCAGATCGAGAGCCTGCTCATCCATATCGAGGCCGCGCGGCAGACAAAGCTGCCGCTCATCATCCATTCGCGCGACGCGGACGAGGATATGGCACGTATACTTACCGAAGAGCATGAAAAGGGTGAGTTTACTTGCGTAATGCATTGTTTCTCGTCGGGTTCCGAGCTTGCAAAAGCTGCCGTGGATCTGGGGTTTTACCTGTCCATGTCTGGCATCGCGACCTTTCCGAAGTCACAGGAGATCCGCGACATTTTCGCCGCCGCCCCCGTCGAGCGTGTGCTGGTCGAGACGGACAGCCCCTACCTCGCCCCGCCGCCCCATCGCGGTAAACGCAATGAACCCGCCTTTACCGCGCATACCGCGCGCAAGGGGGCCGAGGTCTATGGCATGGACTATGCCGACTTCGCCGCGCAGACGCAGGCGAATTTCGAGCGTCTCTTCTGGAAAGCCGCGTGATGGGGATTTTGCGTTTCACGATACTGGGCTGCGGGTCATCAGGCGGTGTGCCCCGGCTGGGCAACAACTGGGGCGCCTGCGACCCGAATAACCCGAGAAACGCGCGCCGCCGCTGTTCGATTCTCGTCGAGCAGATCACCGATGCGGGCACGACGCGGGTTCTGATCGACACCTCCCCCGATTTGCGCGGCCAGCTTCTGGACGCGGGCATCGGGACCTTGGATGCGGTGGTCTATACCCATTCGCACGCCGATCACGTCCACGGCATCGACGACCTCAGGATGGTCGTCTACAACATGCGCAAACGCCTGCCGGTCTGGGCCGATGGCCAGACGCAGGACTCGCTCTTTTCCCGGTTCGGCTATGCCTTCGTGCAGCCCGAGGGATCGAGCTATCCGCCGATCCTCGACATGCACACGATCAAGGGACCGTTCGAGATCACGGGCGCCGGGGGCACGATCCCCTTCCTGCCCTTCGAGGTCGATCACGGCAACATCGACGCGCTTGGCTTTCGTATTCGCGATGTGGCCTACCTGCCCGACGTCTCGGCCATGCGCGAGGAAAACTGGCAGCATTTGCAGGGCCTCGACACCTGGATCCTCGACGCCCTGCGCTACACGCCGCATCCGACCCACGCGCATCTCGATCTGTCGCTCGAATGGCTCGCGCGGTCTGGAACCAGGCGCGGCGTGCTGACCAACATGCACATCGACATCGACTATGACATCGTCGCGGCCGAGACCCCCGATCACATCGTTCCTGCCTACGACGGGATGACCCTAGACTACCCGGTCTGAGGACCGCCCCTCCGGAAGCCTGCCATGTCCGCCCTGATCACCGTCATCCTGCCCGTCTTTCTGGTTCTGGGCTTTGGATATCTCGCGCGCTGGAAGCTCGGCTTTACCGACGCGGCCGTGGACGGGTTGATGAAATTCGCGCAGAGCTTCGGCATACCCGTGCTCCTGTTTCGCGCGCTCTCTACTTTGGAACTGGGCGAATATTTCACTGCCCCCCTGATGATCAGCTTCTACTCGGGCGCGCTCGCGGGCTTTGCGGCCGCCCTTCTGGGCGCACGGTTCCTGTTCGGGCGGGCGTGGCCCGACAGCGTGGCCATCGGGTTTGTCGGGCTCTTTTCGAATGCCGCGCTCCTTGGTCTGCCGATCATGGAGCGCGCTTACGGCGAGGGCAGCCTTGGCCCGAATTACGCGATCATCGCGATCCATGCACCGTTTTGCTACGTGATCGGGATCACGGCGATGGAAGTGGTGCGCTCGGGCGGGCAAGGCATTCTGGCGCCAGCCAGGACCATCGCGACGATGCTCGCCAAGAACCCGATGGTGATCGGAATCCTGATCGGGCTAGGCGTGAACCTGTCGGGGATCTCGATGCCGGACCCCGTCGTGCAGGCGGTGAACCTGATCGCAGCGGCGGCGCTCCCGGCAGCGCTCTTTGGCCTTGGCGGCATCCTCTTTGCCTATCGGCCCGAGGGCGACATGCGGATCGTGGGTTTCGCGAGCGCCGTATCGCTGTTTTTGCACCCCATCGTGACCTACGCCCTCGCCCGGTATTTTGATCTGGGTGACGGTGCGCTCCGGGGCGCGGTCCTGACCGCCGCGATGGCACCGGGGGTCAACGCGTTTCTCTTCGCCAACATTTACGGCGTCGCGAAACGCGTGGCGGCGACCACGGTGCTGACGGCGACCGTGGTGTCCATCGGCACAATCTGGGTCTGGCTGCACATCCTGCCTTAGCGGCGAATGAGGGCGGACACGAGAAAGATCGCCGCGGCAACAGCGACGACAGAAGGCCCGGCGGGCGTGTCGGCGTAGAAGGACGCAGCAAGCCCCCCCAGCGCCGCGACGATCCCGACCCCGATCGCGCCCAGTGCCATGGCCTCGGGCGTGCGGGCGAGGCTTCGCGCCGCGCTCGCGGGGATGATGAGCATCGCGGCGATGAGCAGCGCCCCCACGACCTTGAGCGCCAGGGCCACGACAAGGGCAAGCGCGAGGGTCAGGACCAGTTGCTCGCGGGCGGGCGAGATGCCGGAGGCCACGGCAAGATCAGGTGACAGCGTCGCGGTCAGGAGCCGCGACCAGCGCCACAGAAGCAGGCCGCCGACGAGTGCCGCGCCACCCCAGATCACGACGAGATCGGGTCTCGTGACAGCAAGGATGTCACCGAACAGAAACGCCGACAGATCCACGCGCACGCCCGGCACGAAGGATATCGCAACGAGGCCCAGCGCGAGCGCGGAGTGGGACAGGACACCAAGTGTGGAATCCATCGCGTGACCGCGCATGGACAGCCAGCTCACCGCCCCGCCCATGGCCAGCGAAACCACGAGGGTTCCGAGCGTGACGGGCGCCGAAAACAGAAGCGCCAGCGCCACGCCCAGGATCGCGGCATGGGCCGTGGCGTCTCCGAAATAGGCCATGCGCCGCCAAACGACGAAGCTGCCCAGCGGACCGGTCGCCACGGCAAGGCCGCCACCGGCAAGCGCGGCACGGACAAGGAAATCGTCAAGCATGGTCGTGGTGCTGCTCGTGGGCGTGGCCATCGTCATGGCTGTGGTCATGCTCGTGCTGATAGAGCGCGAGCGCGCCCCCGGTGCCGGGGCCGAAGAGCGCGCGGTACTCCGGCGCGTCGCGGACGACGTGGGGCGTGCCTTCGCAACAGACATGGTGGTTGAGGCAGATCACCCGATCCGAGGCCGACATGACCACATGGAGGTCATGCGACACCATGAAGACGGCGCAGCCGCGGGCATCGCGGATGCGCTCCAGAAGCTGGTAGAACGCCGCCTCGCCGGGCTGGTCGAGGCCCTGCGTCGGCTCGTCGAGGATCAGGAGTTCCGGTTCCGACAGCAAGGCGCGGGCCAGGACGACGCGCTGCAACTGCCCGCCCGAGAGCGCGGAAAGCTGTTTCTGCTCAAGCCCCTGCGACCCGGTGTCGGCTAGCGCCTGTGCGATCTGCGGCTTGGGCTGACGCTTGGGCAGATTCAGAAACCGTGCGACGGTCATGGGGAGCGTCGCGTCGATGGGCAGCTTCTGCGGCACGTATCCCAGACGCAGGCCGGGCTTGCGCGTGATGCGGCCCGCGTCAGGCGCGGTCAGACCGATCAAGGTCTTGACCAAGGTGGATTTTCCCGAGCCATTGGGTCCGACCAAGGTCACGATTTCGCCCGGCTCGATGGCAATCGACACGTGTTCGAGCACGGCCTGCCCACCAAAGGACAGGCTCAGATCGGTGGCGGTGAGGAGGCTCATGCCGAGGTCTCTCGGCAAGCGGGGCACAGGCCCACCGCTTCGATATTGGCGCGGTCCACCGCAAATCCGATGGCCTCGGCGGCAGTATTGAGCGCGGCGCGCACAGGGGTTCCCGGCGCCTCGGCCACCGCGTCGCAGCCTGAACAGATCAGGAAGACCGGCGCATGGTCACGCCCCGGCTGAACGCAGGCGGCAAAGGCATTGAGCCGCCGGATGCGATGAGCAAGCCCTTGGTCCACAAGGAAATCCAACGCCCGATAGGCGACGGGGGGTTGTTTGCCAAAGCCCGCCTCGGACAGTTTGTCGAGCACTTCATAGGCGCCCATCGCCCGGTGTTCGGTCAAGAGGATTTCGAGCGCGGCGCGACGCACCGGCGTGAGCTTGGCCCCCGCGGCGGCGCAGACGACCTCGGCCTGCGCCAGCGCGTCATCGGTGCAGACACCGTGATCATGGGCGTGAAAGGCTTTCGACGGGTCTGGTGAATTGGGGGGTTGCATCGGGATATGTTATGATATTACGCCTTGCTCTGAATTGTGATACTATAACTACCGCGAAAGGACAAGCCTGTGCGTCGCCTTACCCTCTCTGTTCTGTTGGCCACCGCCGCCCTCCCCGCCTTTGCCGATGCGCCGCGTGTCGTGACCGACATCGCGCCCGTGCATTCGCTCGTGTCGCAGGTCATGGCGGGTGTCGGCACGCCGGACCTGTTGCTCGACGGCTCTGCCGATCCGCACTCGGTGCAGTTGAAACCCTCGCAGGCCCGGGCCGTGTCGCAGGCAGACCTCGTGGTCTGGGTCGGCGAGGAACTGGAGCCTTGGCTCGCGCGGGTGCTGGCGGGGCTGGGCGATGGGCAGTCGATGGCGCTGCTCGACCTTCCAGGCACACAGCTGCGGTCGTTTGACGAGGCGAGTTCGCATGACCATGACCACGCGGAACATGCGCATGAGGGCGACGATCATGCGGACGCTGATCACGCCGAGCATGAGGGGGACGACCACGCGGGACACGATCATGCGGAACACGAGCATGAAGGACACGATCATGCCGGGGATGACCACGGGCATGACCATTCCGGGGTCGATCCCCATGCTTGGCTCGCGCCGGCCAATGCGCAGGCCTGGTTGATCGCTCTTGCAGAAGAGCTAGGCGCACTCGACCCCGAAAACGCCGCGACCTACACCGCGAATGCCGATGCGGCGGCCGCTGCCATTGGCGTGCAGTCGCAGGAGATCGCGGCGCGGCTCGCCCCCTATGAAGGCGCCGAGATCGTCACCTTCCACGACGCTTTTTCTTACTTCACGGACTCCTACGGGATCGAGGTGTTGGGGTCCGTGCGGCCCGGCGATGCCTCGACCCCGTCGGCCGCGGCGGTGGATGCGCTGCGCGAGGCAGTGGCCGAACATGGCGTGACCTGCGCCTTCGGCGAGCCGAACCACGATCCCGCGATGCTTGAAACGCTGGCCTCAGAGGCGGGGCTGACCGTCGGCACGCTCGATGCCACCGGGGCGTTGCTTTCCGCCGGGCCGGAGCTCTACGGCGCGATGATGGACAACCTCGCCACCGCGCTCGAGGGCTGCCTGTCGCGCTAGGCCCCGCTCAAGCTTCTCCCCAGCCGCCGCCGCCGGGCGTGCGGATCTCGAACACCGATCCCGCGGGCAGCGCGACCTCGTCGTTGCCCGCGAGCCGGACCCGCCGGCCATCGGGAAACTCGGCATAGTTTTCACCCGTCGCGCCGGGCGCGCCGCCCTCCATGCCGAAGGGGGCGACATCGCGGTGGCTGGTCAGCACCGTCGCGGTGACATCATCGAGGAACCGAAGACGGCGAATTACGCCGTCCCCGCCGTTCCAGCGCCCTGCCCCACCCGAACCACGCCGGATCGACAGCTCCTCGAGCCTTACGGGGAACCGCGCCTCGAGGATTTCCGGGTCCGTCATGCGCGTGTTGGTCATGTGGCTTTGAACGGCATGGGTGCCGTCAAATCCCGGCCCCGCGCCCGTTCCACCCGCGATGGTTTCGTAGTTCTGAAAGGCCTCGTTGCCCCAGAGAAAGTTGTTCATCGTGCCCTGGCTCGCGGCCATGACGCCCAGCGCGCCCAAGAGCGCATTGCAGGCGGCCTGGCTCACCTCGGTGTTCCCCGCGATCACGGCAGCAGGCGGGCGCGGGTTCAGCATCGACCCTTCGGGCACCACAATCTCGATGGGTTTGAGACACCCCTCGTTGAGCGGGATGTCCTTGCCGACGAGACAGCGAAAGACATAGAGAACTACGGCGCGAGAAATGGCGAGGGGCGCGTTGTAGTTGCCGGGGCGCTGGTCCGAGGTGCCGGTGAAATCGACACGGGCGGTGCGGTTCGCTGGGTCGGTTGTCACGGCGACACGGATCTCGGCCCCGCCGTCCATCGGATAGGTGAAACGACCGGGGGAGAGCGCTTCGATCACCCGGCGCACGCTTTCCTCGGCGTTATCCTGCACATGGGTCATATAGGCCTGCACCACCTCGGGCGTGTAGCGTTCGACCATCTCGATGAGTTTCTGACGCCCGGTCTCGTTCGCGGCGACCTGTGCCTTCAGGTCGATCACGTTCTGGTCGGGCGCACGCGCAGGCCAGGTGCCCGAGGCGAGGATGTCGCGCACCGCGTCGTCGAGGAACCGGCCTTGGGCCACGATCCGGGCAAGGTCGATGACGACGCCCTCCTCTTCGATCCGCGTGCTGTCAGGCGGACCGGAGCCGGGGGTCCGCCCGCCGACATCCGCATGGTGGCCTCGCGAGCCGAGCCAGAAAGCGGGACTGCCGCCCACGAAAACGGGCGTGACAACCGTGATGTCGGGCAGATGCGTGCCGCCGTTGAAGGGCGAGTTGAGCATGAAGCTGTCGCCGGGGCGCAGGTCCTCACGCGTCGCCTCGATCACCGTTCGGATCGCGGCGGACATGGACCCAAGATGCACCGGCACATGGGGGGCATTGGCAACGAGATCGCCGGTCGCGTCGAAGATCGCGCAAGAAAAATCCAGCCTTTCCTTGATGTTGACCGACCACGAGGTATTGGCGAGCGTCGCGCCCATCTGCTCGGCGACGGACATGAAAAGGTTGTTGAAAACCTCGAGCTGCACGGGGTCGACGCTGGTCCCGATGGCGGCGGGGCGCGCCTCGGCGGTGTCGCGGGTGAGGATGAGGTTCGCGAGCGCGTCGATGCGCGCCGTCCAGCCGGGTTCCACGATGGTGGTGCCCGACTCCTCGGTGATGATGGCAGGGCCTTGCACATGTGCGTCGGTCCCGAGTGCGTCACGGGCGTAAAGCGGCACCTTAACGAGCCGACCCTCGCTCCAGACCGGGATCGTGGTCTGGGGTGGCGCGGTCGTCGCGGGCGGGGTGCGGCCATGGGGGGCGTCGCCCATCTCGCCGATCGCCTCGACCGCGATCATCTCGAACCGCAGCGCGCGGTCGGGCTGGGTGAAGCCGAAGCGGTCGCGGTGCGCCGTCTCGAAAGCCTCGCGCATGTCATCGGGGCCGGTGAGCGGCACATCGAGCGACTGATGCGCGCCGTCGTAGCGCAGATGGGCACGGTGGCTCGAGCGGACGGCATCAACACCCTGCGCGCGGATCTCGCCCTCTGCCTGTGTCGCGAGGTCGGTGGCGAAGTCCTGCGCCGCGCGGGCATCGCTGAGCGGAGCGTCGAACTGGGCCTGTTTCAGGACCCTGAGGTCAGCCAAACCCATGCCGTAGGCCGACAACACGCCCGCGAAAGGGTGCAGGAGCACCCGGCGAATGCCCAACCGGTCGGCCACGCGGCAGGCGTGCTGCCCGCCCGCGCCCCCGAAACACTGAAGCGTATAGCCGGTCACGTCGCGCCCGCGCTCGACGCTGATCTTCTTGATCGCATTGGCCATGTTGTCGACGGCGATCTGAAGAAATCCCTCGGCGGTCTCTTCCGGCGTGGCCAAGGGCTGGCCGGTTTCCATGGCAATTCTCTCCGCGAGCTCGGCGAATTTCGCCTCGACCACGGCGCGGTCAAGCGGCAGGTCTGCCTTGGGACCGAAGACCTTGGGAAAATGATCTGGGTGCAGGCGCCCGAGCAGAACGTGGCAATCGGTGACGGTGAGCGGCCCGCCCCGCCGGTAGCTCGCAGGCCCTGGGTTGGCGCCTGCCCCTTCGGGTCCCACGCGGAAGCGGCCATCGCGGAAATCGAGCACCGATCCCCCGCCCGCCGCCACCGTGTGGATATCCATCATGGGTGCGCGCAGGCGCACGCCCGCGACGACGCTCTCGAAGGAACGCTCGAACGTGCCGTCAAAATGGCTCACATCGGTCGAGGTGCCACCCATGTCAAAGCCGATGACCCTGTCGAACCCGGCCGCCTGCGCGGTACGGGCCATGCCTATAATGCCGCCCGCCGGGCCGGACAGGATTGCGTCCTTGCCTTGGAACCGTCCGGCATCCGTGAGGCCCCCGTTCGACTGCATGAAGAGCAGACGTTCGCAGGCGCTGCCGATGTCGAGGGCGGTTTCCACCTGCCGGACGTAACGGGCGAGGATGGGCGAGAGATATGCGTCGACCACGGTCGTGTCGGAACGTGCGACGAGCTTGGCGAGGCCCGACATAGCATGGCTGGTCGAGACCTGGGCGAAGCCGATCTGGCGGGCGATCTCGGCGGCGCGCACTTCGTGCCTCGGTTCGACATGGGCATGGCAAAAGGCGATGGCGACGCTTTCGATCCCTTCCGCCCGCGCGACTTCGAGGTCTGCACGCAGGCGATTCTCGTCGAGCGGGACGAGGACGGTTCCATCAGGGGCAAGCCGTTCGGCGGCCTCGATGGTGCGGGACTGGAGAAGGTCCGGCAGAATGATCTCGAGGTCGAAAAGACGGGGCCGCGCCTGGTAGCCAATCCGCGACAGGTCGCCAAGACCAGCGGTTGTGACCAGAACAGTGGGCGTTCCTTTTCGTTCGAGCAGCGCATTGGTTGCGACCGTTGTGCCCATCTTGACCGCGCCGATGGTGCCGCGCGGCAGGGGGTCGTCGGGGCCGAGACCCAGCGCCGCGCGAATACCCGCGATGGCGGCGTCCGGATAGACTTCGGGGTTCTCGGACAGGAGCTTGGTGACGGAGAGCTCCCCGGCGGGAGACCGGGACACGATGTCGGTGAAGGTGCCGCCCCGGTCGATCCAGAAGTCCCATGTGCGGTGGTCGCTGGACGCGGTGCTTTCGCACGCGGCATCGCCCGGCGTGCTTGCCGCGCTGGATGCGGAGCCGGCGACCGGCGTCGCTGCTAACCTCGTGCTGTGGGTGTCGCCAGATGTCTCGCGGCCACTCCCGAGCGCCGACTGTCGGTCCCTCACCTGTGTCCCTTTGGTTTGCGTCACGGTTATTCGCCCCCTCGATCCTTGCCATGGGTCGGACATCGACCAGGTGAAGTCAACGGCTCGGATCGGCGCGCGGGAGTGACGGAACCGCCAGAGGGGGCGCCCGGTCGGCGAAATATGGAAACGGTGGCATTCGCGTGTCGGGTTGGTCGTCGTGCGGTTGGGGGCCGAGATTCCTGCCAATCCGTTGCCCTGAAGTGGACCTGGCCAAGAGGCGGTCACAATCGTCCGGCCGTGCCACCACCGGTTCCAGAGCGCCCGGGCATCGATCCTATGGGGCGCGAATCCCGTTGTCTCCCGCTCTTCCGGTAACGGGTCATGGATGGCGTCGCGCTGACCGCGACGACCTGGAACTGCACTGACCAGCGACAGGCGCGGAACCTGGTTCACAGATATCAAGCAGCGAGGCCAAGAATGGTGTGGCTCAGAATTCCTCCCAGCCGTCGTCGAGTGTGGCGACGGCCGTTTGCCGGACCGGCCGGACCGTCCGCGCTTCACGGTGCGGCGGAGGGGACAGGCGAGCGGGAGCGGCACCGGCCAACCGGCGCGAGACAGCCTGCGTCGCCGTGTCAGACGGTGCGACCGCACCCGTCTTGAACCGGCCGATCGTCTGAGACAGAGTTTCCGCCTCGCGGGTGAGGGCGTGGCTCGCGGCGGTGGTTTCCTCGAACATCGCGGCATTCTGCTGCGTCACCTGGTCGAGTTGATTGACCGCCGCGTTGATCTCGGCCAGCCCCGTGCTCTGTTCCTTGGCGCGCAGCGAAATGTCGGCCACCCGGGCGCTGATCTCTGACACGCTGTCAACGATGGTCGCGAGCGCCTTGCCGGTCTGGCCCACGAGATCGACGCCCCGACGCACCTGCCCGCTCGAGGCCGAGATGAGCGCGTTGATCTCGCGCGCCGCGTCCGAGGACCGCTGGGCGAGTGCCCGGACCTCGGAGGCGACGACGGCAAAGCCGCGTCCGGCCTCGCCCGCGCGCGCCGCCTCGACGCCCGCGTTGAGGGCAAGCAAATTGGTCTGGAAGGCTATGTCGTCGATCACCGCCGTGATCTTGGAGATCTGGTCAGAGCTCTTTTCGATTTCCCCCATCGCGGACACCGCCTCCTGCACGACGGCACCCGAGGCCTGCGCGTTCTCGCGGGCCTGATCGACGATGGTGCTGGTGGTCGAGGCGCCCTCGGCAGCCGATCGGACCGAGGCGGTCAGTTCATCAAGCGCAGCGGCGGTTTCCTCGAGCGTCGCGGCCTGTTTCTCGGTCCGCGAGGACAGATCGTCCGCCGCCGAGGAAATCTCGGCCGCCTCGCCCGAAATGAGGCCCGCGTTCTCAATCACACCATGCATCGCCTCAAGCAGGCGATCGCAGGCGCGGTTGAAGTCCTGCCTGAGTTGTTCGTAGTCGTCGGGGAAACCCTCGTCGATGCGCGACAGAAGGTCGCCGTCCGCCAACCGTTCGAGCCCCTCGCGCAGCGCATCGACCACCCGCGACTGGGTTTGCTGCATGGCGCGGCGTTGTGCCTCGCTCGCGCGCAAGACCATGGTCTGCTCGGTCACATCGTTGCCGATCAGCACGAGGCGCATGGTGCGACCGGCACTGTCGAGCACCGGGGCGAGCGAGCCGTCGATAACCGCCGTGGTCCCACCGGGAAGGTCGAACTCGAACTTGTCATAGATCGCCTCGCCCGCCTTGACGCTGCCGAGCGCAGTGGCGAGTTGCCGGGACCGGGCGGCGAGCCCGGCGTGATGGCTCCCGACGGCGGCCTTGAGCGTTTCATCGAAGAGCGTGTTGGCGCGCAGGAAGGTACCTTCGGGCGCGAATTCCGCCTTGACCTGGTTCTCGTCCATCGCCTTGAGCAAGGCGTTCTTCATGAAACCCTGGGTCACGTCGCGCCACTCCGTGACATAGCCAAGGTGTTTGCCGTTCTCGTCGCTGACCGCGGATATCTCGAGCGCGATGCGCACGTCCCCGAAACTGAGATCCGTGGTGTAAGGGAGCTTGGACGGGTCAGACAGCACCTTGTCCACACGTGCACGGACCGCGCCGGTGTGGAAGATGTGGATCGACTTCCCCGTCACATCTGCCGGGTCGAAGCCCGGGGCGACACGGTCGAATTCTTTCTGGTAGCGGGTCAGGATCTCGATCAGGGCGGCGTTCGTGTGGAGGATGGTCTTGTCGGCGCCCGCCATCATGATCGCAGATTTCGAGTTCGCGAAGGCGGTGCTGCGGAAATGGCTTTCGAAATGCAGCTCCTCGCTCTCGATCAGGGCGGACCTGAAATCCTCGAGCCGCCTGGCGATCTGGCCCACCTCGTCCTTGCGGCCGGTGTCGCCAACCTCGGTCGTGTAGTCGCCGCGCGCGATCTGGCCCATGGCCTGCGACACGCGCTGGAGCGGGTTCGCGAGGGACCGGGACAGGAGGTAGGCGACAAGAGAAACGACAAGGATCACGCCCCCCATCTGGAGCGCGAGATGACGCAGGAGTGCGGCGGTGGGGGCGAGAACCTCCGCCTCATCCATCTCGACCACGAGGCCCCAATCCGACGCGCCGGACGCAAACGGAGCATAGGCCGCGATGACCGGTTGTCCCCCCTGGCCGGTCGTGCGCAGCAAACCCGTCTCGCCCGCGAGTGCCGCCGTCACCGCGGGGCTCATCCGGACCGGATCAAAGACCGTCGCACCGACGTCTTGCAGAACGCCCGGCCGCAGGTCGGTTCTGAGGGCGCCGTCGCTCCCCACGAAGTAAGCGACACCCGCCTCACCGAGCCCGGAGGGCGCGTTCATGATATGCGACAAGGTCGCGACTTCCAGTTGGAAGACGGCGTAACCCAGCACGCGGCCTTCGGCGACCAGAGGATAGCCGGCAAAGGCCGCAGGTGCGTCACCATCCACGGCAAAGGGCGCGACATCAGTCACCACGATCTGGGCCGGACCATCCGACGTGCGCCCCTGGAGCCGCTCGACCACCTGCGACAGACCGCTGCCGGCGAGCAGCGCACCGCCCACGTTTTCGGTGAATGCCGCGGTTTTCAGAACCGAGTAGACCACGTTCCCGGCAGGATCGACAAAGAACAGGTCACGGTAGCCGAAGGTGCGCATCATGGCGCGGGTCTGAGGATGGAACGCGCGATGTGCGGCGCCATAAGCCCAAAGGCCGGGGGCCGCCGGTTCGTCGAGCATATCGCGCGCCTCAGGAGCGTTGGGGTTCAGGGTCACAAAAGCTTCGACCAATTGCGCCGCCGCGTTGTCGCCCAGCACGTGCCACCCGTTCGCGAGGCCCTGCATGAACTTGGCGGTCGTCTCGCGCTGCGCGAAATCGGAAACATCTGCATCGGTGCGCGCCATGAGGTTCTCGACCAGGCTCGCGCGGTTGTCGCGTGCGGCACCAAGCAGCAATTCCGCAGACTTGACCAGGTCGGCCCTTTGCTTGAACGCCGAGAACATGCCGGAGACACCCGCCGAGACGACAACGAGCAGCACCATGATGATCGGCAGTTTCAGACCGATGCGCAGATTGTTCAGGACCTTCATCTGTCAACCGTCTCCTTCGTCAGACCCGGGGCGCATTCCGGGACTTGTCGCAGAGACCGGTGAAGATAGGCTTAAGACCGCTAGAACCGCCCCTTGGCGTGGGGCGAGGCCCAGGTGAGCCAGATCGACGCGGTCCAGGTAAAGGCGCCGCCACCTGCGGGCGCGCCGTCAACCGGCGAGAAATACTCGTAAAACCCGTGTTCGGAGACGAGCCGCTGCGTGTCCTTGCGCAGGCGTTCGGCCAGCACCGTGTGCCCGGTTTCGGCAAGCCCGATCCCGATCAGCGCATTCATCATCCCCCAGACCGGACCGCGCCAGTATTTCAGACGGTCAAAGCGCGGGTCGCCGGGGTCGAGCGAGGGGATACCAAATGCGACCTCGTCGAGCACCCGGCCTAGGTGCTTCAGCTGCCGGTCGTCGCGTATCCCCGCGTACCAATTGAGGAAACTGGCGGAGGACAGCGTGTCGGTAAAGGCCCCGGTGCGCAGGTTGACGCTGTCGTAATGACCGCGCGCCTCGTTCCAATGCGCCTTCACGCCCTGTTTGAGCGTCCCGATCCAGCCCTCGATCTCGTCCGTGCCATGGTCGAACTCGGCGGCGATGTGCAAAAGGTCGCGACAGGCGCGCAGGAGCATGAAGGTCATGCCCACGTCGGCCACGCGAAATGGGCTCTGCTCGGCGATCCGAGCCTCGTCCCAGCCCGCGTTCTGACTGAGTTGCACGAGCGCGACATAGCGGTCGTAGTCGAGCTTCGTGGGCCGCATCGAAGGGTCGATGTGGGTGGTGTCGGACCGCTGATACTCCCCCACCTCGCGCGTATCGACGCCCGTGAGCGCCACGTCCCAGTCCGGTGCATTGTCACGCCCGCTTTCCCAGGGGTGCGTGATCGCCACCATGCCATTCTCGACCCGGTTCTGCATCCACCAGCGATGCCAGCTCACGAGCCGGCCATAAAGCAGCTCCATGTGAATACGGCCATAGCGCTTGTCCGCCTCGTAGACAGCGCGCGCCATGGTGGCGGCGATGGGAGGCTGGCTGATACCCGAAGTATGCGGCACCCGCGGAATGCGCCAGACATCGGGGCCGGGAAAATAGCCGAAGGCCTGCTTGTGAAACACGATATGGGGCACCATGCCGGTGTCCCACTGGCCCTGAAACAGCGTCTCGAGTTCCGCCCAGGCCCGTTTCGGGTCGTAGGTCGAAAAGCCCCAGGCGGCAAAGGCGGAATCCCAGTTCCACTGGTAGGGATAGAGGCCCTTGGTCGGCACGGTGTAGAGGCCCCGGTCATTGGCTTCCATGACCTTGCGGGCCTTGCGGTCGATCTTGTCGTAATTCATGGCCTATCCGCGCGTCGCTCTGGCCTCAGGCTCCTGCCTTGTGGCCCGAACCGCAACCCCTGCGCCCTGACCGCGCGGGCAGGACCGCAAGCGATGCATCATGCGACACCGCCCCGCGCCGGTTCCGCACAAAAAAGAGGCGCCCCTTCACGCAGCGCCCCTTTCATCTTTCCCGAAATACGCAAGACCGACGCGGCCACAGGCGCCGCCGTCCGTCTCTAGCGCCCGGCGATGACACGCGCGGCGGCGTCGATGGCCCCCGGACCATGCGGGATGTCGAGCGCGGCAAGCCCGGCCTCGATCGTCGCCAGCGCCCCCAGCACCATATGGGCGTTCACATGGCCCATGTGGCCGATGCGGAAATAATCGTCGCCATTGGGATCGGCCTCGGTGTTCATGCCGAGCGAAATGCCCAGCGTCAGCCCCGCGTTCGCCTCGACCCAGCGGCGCAGGCGCAGGCCGTTGCCACCGCCGATGCGGATGGCGGACACGGCGCGGGACCGCTCGGCGGGGTCCGCGATGTTCATCGCCATCTCGCCGCCCTGCCCCCAGGCAGCCACGGCGGCCCAGACGGCGCGCGCGAGGCTGTCGTGGCGGATCCAGACCGCCTCGATCCCGCCCTCCTCACCGATCATGTCGAGCGCCTCGCGCAGGCCCAGAAGGCGATGCGTGGGCGCGGTGCCGCCGAAGAACTGATAGAAGAAATCCGGGGCAGACCGCGGACCCCAGTCCCAGTAGTAGCTGACGGAGGACACACTGGCCGCGCGCGCCTTGTCGTTGAAGAAGACGAACCCAAGCCCGGGCGGCGTCATCAGGCCCTTCTGGCTCGCCGCCACCATGACGTCGACGCCCCAGGCGTCCATCTCGAAGCGGTCGCAGCCGAGCGATGCGATGCAGTCCACCATGAAGAGCGCCGGGTGACCAGCCGCGTCGATGGCCGCGCGGATGGCGGGCACATCGTTAAGGACGCTGGTCGCGGTGTCCACATGCACGCAGAGCACGGCCTTGATCCTGTGGTCCGTATCGGCCCGCAACGTCTCTTCCACCACCGCCGGATCGACGGGGGCGTGGCGGCCGAACTCGATCACCTCGACCTCGACGCCGAGCCGGGAACAGATCATGCCCCAGAGCGCCGCGAACCGGCCGGTCGACAGCACGAGCGCCTTGTCGCCGGGGGCGAGCAGGTTCATCGCGGCAGCTTCCCACGCGCCATGGCCGTTTGCGATATAGATCGCCGCGTGGCCCGTGGTGCGGGCGACCGACTTGAGGTCGGGGACCATGGCGTGGACCATGTCGACCAGCGCGCCCTCGTAGATATTGGGAGCCGAGACATGCATCGCGTTCAGCACCCGTTCGGGGCTGACCGAAGGTCCTGGAATGGCGAGGTAGGTGCGGCCGTGGTTCAGGCTCATGGGAGGCTCCTGCTGTCTTGGCCAAGAGCGGTAGTCGGGCGGCGCGGGGGCGTCAATCGCCGGGCGCGTGACGGGCTGCACAGAGGCGGCGCTCTCGCCCCGCCCGATGCACAGATCTCTAGCGGTAGCGGCGGGCGAGACGGGCGGGATTGGCCCCGGCGAGGTAGCGGGTCTGGCGGATGAGGTTCCCCGCCCCTTGGGCCAGCCAGCGGCCTTCGTACCGGTCCCAGCCGGTCTCGATCCACGCCTCGAGCGCACGCGCGCGCGGAAGGGCGCGCACGAGGGCGATGTCCTCCATCAGGGGCTGATCCGGATAGCCGCCGGCGGCACGGTAGGTCTCGCGCGCGACGAGCAGGCCCTGATCGCCGAAGGGCAGCCCCAAATGACGCGCGCGCAGATTGGCCCAGCCGGCGGTGATCCGAGGGGCAAGACCCCGCGCCCGAAAGCGCAGCGGAAAATACCCGGGGACACCGAGCGTGATGCCGCGCTCGACCGCCTCGACCCAGCCGGGTCCGGGCAGGCTGTCGGCGTGAAGAAACAGGAACCAGTCGCCCCGTGCCGCTTCGCCACCTCGGCGCAATTGCCCCCCGCGCGAAGCAGGACCGGTGACGGTGAGTGCGCCGACTTCGCCCGCGATGGTCATCGTCGCATCGGTCGATCCCCCGTCCGAGAGGACGAGGTCGCGGATCAGCCCCGACTCGACACCCCCCATCAATGCGATGAGAAGCGAGGGCAACGTGGCCTCGGCGTTCAGGGTCGGGATGACGACGGAAAGGGGGGCGCGCATGGGCTGTGCGTGTCTCGCGGGTTGGGGCTGTCGGTTGTGGATGCTAGGTCTATATTAACACTCCGAGCGTATGGAAAGAGAGCGACGGTTGCGATGACGACGATGGAACAGGCGAAACAGGGGTCCGCGGGCGAACGCCACGAGGGTCGCGTGGTGCTGCGGCTCACAGGCGCGGACAGGGTCGAGTTTCTGCAGGGACTTGTGACGAATGACGTGAAACGGTCCGCGGGGCTGACCTATGCGGCACTGCTCACGCCGCAGGGCAAATACATGGCGGATTTCTTCGTGCTCGTGCGAGCCGAGGATATCCTTATCGACGTGAATGCGGATCTGGCGCAGATGCTCGCGCAGCGGCTGTCGATGTATAAACTGCGCAAGGATGTGCAGATCGAGGTAACCGATCTGGCGGTGTTTCGTGGATTGGGCGAGGTACCCGAGGACGGCTGGAACGACCCCCGGGACACGGCTTTGGGCTGGCGCGCCTACCGGCCGGATGGCACGGCTTCTGCGGGGGAGCCTGCCATCGACTGGGATGCGATCCGGGTCGAGCGGACGGTTCCGGAAACGGGTCGGGAACTCGATGGAGAGACCTACATCCTCGAGGCGGGGTTTGAACGGCTCCACGGAGTCGATTTCCGCAAGGGCTGCTACGTCGGACAGGAGGTCACAGCGCGGATGAAGCACAAGACCGAACTGCGCAAAGGCTTCGTGACCGTCGAGGTCGAGGGCGACGCGACGCCCGGCAGCGACATCGTGAACGAGGACGGCAAGGTGGCCGGACGGCTTCACACAGTCGCGGGGGACCGCGCCCTCGCCTATCTGCGGTTTGACTGGGCGAAGGGTCCGCTGACGGCGGGCGACGCGCTGGTGCGCTGGAACGGGTGATCCAGTGACACGCGGCCACGGTGACTTGCCGACAGGGACCGGCGGCAGGGACTGACGGCGGGACGGCCAGACCTGTCGGACGCTTGACCCGGGTCGACGGCCGGACCGGACAGACGGGTTCGGATGGCCCAGACTCTTCAAAAGCTACCGTGGACTCGTCGAACGCCCTCTGACCTGGATCGGCGCGTGACGCTGCGTTATGCGCGTTCCGAATATTCCATCGTCTCGGTGTTGACGATGATCGCCTCCCCCGGTCCCACGAAGGGCGGCACCTGCACGCGCACCCCGTTGTCGAGCACGGCGGGCTTGAAGCTCTTGGCCGCCGTCTGGCCATTCACGACCGGCTCGGTCTCGGCGATGGTGCAGGTCACCTTGGCAGGCAGACGCGCATTGAGCGCCTCGCTCTCGTGGAATTCGACGTGGATGGTCATGCCGTCCTGCAGAAACGGACGGCGCTCGCCCAGCAGATCGGCGTCGAGCTCGTATTGCTCGTAGCTTTCGGTATCCATGAAGGTCAAAACGCCGTCGGTTTCATAGAGAAACTGCATGTCGCGCATCTCGAGGCGGACCTGTTCGACCTTGTCGACCGAGCGAAACCGTTCGTTCAGCTTCGATCCGTTACGAAGGTTGCGCAGTTCGACCTGCGCAAATGCGCCACCCTTGCCGGGTTTGACATGGTCGACTTTGACGGCGGCCCACAGGCCCCCATTGTGCTCCAGGACGTTCCCGGGGCGAATCTCGTTACCGTTGATTTTCGGCATGTGCAAAACCGTGGCAAAAGGTTGACGGAAGTTCGGCGGCACCTATATCCGGGGGACCTGCGCCGTGCAATACGACTAGGTTTTGTGTAGGACGTCAGCAAGCTATGCAGTATGAGCATAGGTGCCATGCGCCCCAGCCAATACCGAATCGGCGCCGAAACGTCATATTGGCCCGCACGCCAAGAAGTGCAAGACAAGAACAACAAAAGGACTTGGAATGCTCGACAACGTCGATGGTACTGCCTTCAATCACGAACAGGGGAACCGGGCCCGCAAACTCTTTGCAGCCGTGGTTCTTGCCGCCCTCGACGACGCGATTGCTGACGACAAGAAATACGGAAACGGCCCTGAGCAGATTGCCCGCTGGGCGCGCTCGCGCGATGGCCGTGAAGTCCTCTCCTGTGCGGGTATCGACCCGAACGAACGGGTTGTGAAGGGCCTCATGGATTTCGTGGGCAAGGGTGTTCGCACCTCCGTTGCCTTGTCGCGTGAAGAAAGCGAGCGTCGTCATGCCGCGGAGGCCGCCGAAGCTGCGTAAGCAGTCGGCCACGTGAGCGAACAAGCTGCCCTAACCGGAAAGCGCGCCCCTCTGCAGGGCGCGCTTTTCGTTTGTCCCCTTCCGTCCGCTGGGCGGCTGCGCTAGTCGGGTTTCATGGCAAAGGCTGTGATGATCCAAGGCGCCGGTTCCAACGTCGGCAAATCGCTTCTCGTGGCGGGGCTCGCGCGCGCGGCGCTGCATCGCGGACTGTCGGTCGCGCCTTTCAAGCCACAGAACATGTCCAACAACGCCGCCGTAACGGCGGACGGGGGCGAGATCGGGCGGGCGCAGGCGTTGCAGGCACGGGCCTGTGGTCGCGCGCCGCTGGTCGACATGAACCCGGTGCTGCTCAAACCCGAAACCGACACCGGGGCGCAGGTGATCGTGCAGGGGCAACGCTTTGCCACGGTCAAGGCGCGCGACTACGGACGGCTCAAGGCCGACCTCCTGCCGCGCGTGATGGAAAGTTTCACGCGGCTTGGGGACAGCGCCGATCTGATCGTCGTCGAGGGCGCGGGCAGCCCGGCGGAGGTCAACCTCAGGCGCGGCGACATCGCCAACATGGGCTTTGCCGAGGCGGCCAATATCCCCGTTGTGCTCGCGGGCGACATCGACCGGGGCGGCGTGATCGCGCAGCTCGTGGGCACCCATGCGGTGCTGCCACCGGGCGACCGGAACCGGATAGAAGCATTTATCATCAACAAGTTCCGGGGCGATGTTGCGCTCTTCGATGAAGGTCTGGCCGAGATCGCGCGGCACACGGGCTGGAGTTCGGGCGGCGTGCTGCCGTTCTTTCCCGACGCCTGGCGGCTCCCGGCCGAAGACATCATGGACCTGCGCGGGGCCGCACGGGCCGGGGGCTACCGGATCGTGGTGCCGCGTCTGGGCCGGATCGCGAATTTCGACGATCTCGACCCACTGGCGGCGGAACCCGGCGTGAGCCTCGAGATCATCGAACCGGGACGTGCCCTGCCCGGCGATGCGGACCTCGTGCTGCTGCCGGGGTCGAAGGCGACGCTGGCCGATCTTGCCGACCTCAGGGCGCAGGGATGGGACGTGGACCTCATGGCCCATGTGCGGCGCGGCGGGCATGTGCTGGGCATTTGCGGTGGCTACCAGATGCTCGGCCGCGCGGTGCGCGATCCGCATGAGGTCGAGGGCGGCGGGTCGGCGATGGGGCTGGGGCTGCTCGACGTGACGACGACGCTGGCACCGGCCAAGACGCTGGCGCTGACGCGGGCGGTGCACCGCGACAGCGGCGCCGCGGTCGAGGGTTACGAGATCCACATGGGCCAGACGGCAGGGCCGGATTGCGGGCGCGGCTGGCTGGAGGTGGCGGGCCGGATCGAAGGTGCGGCGAATGGTTCGGGCCGGGTCATGGGCACCTACCTGCACGGCATTTTCACATCGGACGCATTCCGCCGCGCGTTCCTGGGGGGGTTGGGCGCCAAGGGCTCGGACCTCGCCTATGACGAGGGCGTTGAGGCGACGCTCGATGCGCTGGCCGCGCATGTCGAGGCGCATCTCGACGTGGAGATGATCCTTGGCCTGGCCCGCTAGGAGGCTGCGCCCCTGACCGGGGCGCGTGTGGCGCCGCGGCCTAGTCGAAGTCCTTGAGCGCGAGCGCGCGGGCGATTTCCCGGCGCACCATGCGGCGCAGGTTGCGGGTGATCCGTTCGCCCATCGTGCCCTGCAATTCCTCGCGCACGAGACGAGCGACGATTTCACGCAGCATGTCCTCGTCGATCACGAGATCGTCGTCCGCGCCCCGGTCCTCGTCCTCGTCGTAGGCCGCATAGTCCTCGCCGGACGGGCGCGCGCCGTTGGCGTCGAAGGGCCCCGCGTAGTCATCGGAGGCGTAGCTGAAGGCCGCCATGTCGATCGTGTTGTCGTTTGCTCCGCCGGTCAGGCTGTCGTCGGTCTTGTCCGAGCCGGGGACTTCGGCCTCGTCGTCCTCCGGCACGTCCTCGACGTCATAGGGCATTTCAATGTTCTCGAAATCCACCCACTCATTCGCCTGGGCGTCGACCTCGGCCTGATCCTGCCGGGTGCTCTCCACCGGCGCGGGTTCTTCTGGGGTCGTCACCTCGACACCGTCCATTCCGGCGATCAGAGCCTCGACATCCGGTTCGGAGGTCTCGTCGGCTTCCTTGGCCAGAGGCCCCACATCGGATGCGTCGGCCGGTGCCACGGACGCGCGGCGGAACACGATCGTGTCGACGGGATCATGTGGCTCGGACCCATCTGCCTCGAAATCGCGGAACGGGTCGGCGGCGTCACCCACCACGGCCTCAAGCTCGGCGATCCGGTCTTCGAGCGACCGCAGGTCGTCATCATCGCTGTCCGTGAGGTCGGCCATCGGCGCCTCGGGCACGTCATCCCCTTCCCCATCGCCCCCGGTCGGGGCGAGGTTCCCATCGGCGAAACCATCGCTTCGCGTCGCATCGTCCGCGCCATCGGCCAAGACCTCCTGCACCGCCGCCGCTTGCGGGGCTGTCGTCTCCGCGCGTTCCGATCTGGGCGACTTGTCCGGGGCGTCCACCCGGAAGGCGGGGGTCAGGACCAGCGCGGACCGTGGCCCGCTCTTGTCCTCCCGCGTGTCGGGATCGGCGGCGGACACGAGGCGGCGGACAGCGGAGAGCACATCCTCGATCTCGGCGTTGGTGACGGGTTCAGACATAGATTCGCCTTGGCTTTCCGTAGAGCGTGCCCCCAAACATAGCCAGACGGCGCCCCTCGGGCAATCCGACAGGTGGAATGGAAGCCGAAAACCGCTACGAAACCCTTAAACGCGCAGGATTTTTCCGTCGCGCCCGTGCCAGGGTCCCGCTGGCGGCCCCTATTCCTTGCCCAGGGCTTCCAGGATGTGATCGAGCTTCTGCCCCTGCGGGCTGACCCGGCGCAGAGGCGCGTTCTGGACCGCATTGAAATAGGCGCTGGGGTCGTAGGTGACGATGCCCAGATTCAGGTGCTGGGCGGTCAGAAGCCCCATCGAGGCAAGCAGCGAATAGACGGCAGCGTAGCGATCGGCGCGCGACTGGAGCGCCGTTGTCTGGGCGTCGAGCAGGTCCTGTTCGGCGTTGAGCACGTCGAGCGTGGTGCGTGCGCCCAGCGTCGCCTCTTCGCGGGCACCGCGCAGGGCAACCTGGCTCGCGCGGATCTGCTGGTCGGTGGCCTCTAGGCTGGCTCCGGCCACGGCAAGCTGCGCCCAGGCGTTGCCGACCTGCCGCTCGACGCCCTGCGTCGTGACGAGCAGCGCCGCGCGCGAGGCTTCGGATTGCGCGATGGCCTGACGGTACAGCGCGGTCAGACGCCCGCCGGAATAGATCGGGCCGGAAAGCGTGACGCCCGCCTGTCCGGTCATCGTGTTGCCCGGCAGTGCAGAGCGCGTGACGCTTGTGGTGGCCTGCACCGTGGGCAGGGTGGCGAGCTTGGACAGTTCCACCGACTTTTCCGACACCGTGACGGCGCGTTGGGCCGACAGGATGTCCGGGTGACGCAGACGCGCCTGTGCCTTGGCCGCCTCGACCGTCTCGGGGATGCGCGGCGGCGTGGGCAGCGGGGCGAGGTTGCCGGGATAGGACCCGACGGCGGCCTTGTAGCTTTCGCGCGCGACCAGAAGCTGGCCCTGCGCAGCAGCGGCCGCGGCGCGACCGGCGGCCAGTGCGGCCTGTGCCAGCGACACGTCGGTCTGCGTGATTTCGCCCACGTCGAACCGGTCCTGCGCGGCGCGCAGTTCCTGCGTGATGAGGCGCACGGAGTTGTTCTGGAGCGCCACCGCCTCGGTCGCCGACACCACGTCGAGATAGGCAATGGCCGCATTGAGAAGCACGTTCTGTTCGACGCCCACGAGCGCCTCGCGCGTCATCAGCACGCTTTCGCGCGCGATTTCGACCCGCTTGTCGGTCTGGCCGAAATCAAAAAGCAGAAGCTGCGCGGAAAGCGAGACCGAGGCGTTCCAGGTGTCCGTCAGGGCCACCCCGCCGGTGCCCAGCGCGGGATCGTTGATGGTCCGTCCCGCGGTCGCCGAATAGGACAGCACCGGGCGCAGGGCGGAAACCGCGATGGCCACATTCTCGTCCTCGGCCCGCAGCAGCGCGCGCTGCTGCTCGAGGAGGCCCGAGTTCTTGTAGGCCGCGACCAGCGCGTCGGCCAGCGTTTCGGCGCTCGCCACGACCGGCGCAAGGGCAAGCCCCATGGCCAGTATGGAGCCGGAGACCCAGTTCTTGATAGTTGTCGCCCTGCGCAGCATCTGCCCTGTTTCCTTTTCTGTCCGCGGTCCGAAACCGCGCCGGTCCTGAACGACCCGGCGCCACGATGGCCCGCGTCTGGCGCCCTGGATCAGAGCGCGAAATCCTTGGTCCGGGCAAAACCCGGCAACAGCGGGGCGCTTGCGTTGAAAGCAAAGCGCCAGTTGATATGACCGTCGATCTTCTGGCCGATACGCGCGGTTCCGAGGTTTCCGTCGGCAAAGATCGCGACGATCCGCCCGCCCTCACGAAGCTGCCCGGCAAGGCTTGCCGGAAGCGCCTCGATCGCGCCTTCGACGAAGATCACGTCGTAGGGGCCGTGCTTGGCCGCGCCTTCAGTCAGCGCGCCGGGGATGACTGCGACATTGTCGACGCCTGCCTCCGACAGCCGGGTTTCGGCCTCGCCCGCCAGCGTGTCTTCTTCCAGCGCGACGACGAACTCGCCCAGCTGCGCGAGCACCGCCGCGCCGTAGCCAAGCCCCGCGCCCACGACGAGCACGAGTTCCGCCGGCTGCACCGAGAGCGCATCGAGCATCTTGGCAAAGCTGCGCGGCTCGATCATGGCCCGGCCCGCACCCAGTGGCACAAGCACATCCGCATAGGCCGCATCGCGCTGGTCATCCGGCACGAAGGCCTCGCGCGGGACCGTCAGCATCGCGTCGATGATCGGGTATTTCGTGACATCCGAAGGCCGCACCTGAGTGTCCACCATCATCCTGCGGCGTTGGGAGAAATCGCTCATGGGCTATTGTCCTCGGAGGTATCGTTCTTGGCCTTGGTTCTGCCATAGAACCCTGGGGGGAGCAACACGCGACGACCCGCGGCGGACGGGTTTACCGGCAGGGTTGCAGACGGGTGACGGAGGCGCGATGCGCACCCGTGCCACGTGGTGCCATGGCGAGGCCTTGCCCTGCGATACACCGCTATGAGCCGCCCTGTCTTGGACCGCCCCGTCTTGGACCGCCCCGTCTTGGACCGCGCTGTCCAGTGCCGGTCAGGATCATCGGCCCTGCCGATCGAGCCACGCGCGCCTCCGCACATTCTCTCGCCCTTGAGCCGGGATGATCTCATCGACCAGCGCCCCCATTTCCGGGTCATCGCCATGATCGAGCACCTTTTGCGCCGTGGCGCCGGCCCCCTCGTGACGGGCGATCCTGCAACGGGCAAAGTCGATGGCGTCATCGTCCGTGTATTCGAAGTCCATGGCCGCATGCAGCGCGGCAAAGACGGGCCGGAACGCCCCTGCCGGAACGCCTCTGGCCCCGCACCGCGGATTACGCCTTATCGTGGCGCATGCGACAAAGGCCAAGGATTGCCCCACCAACCCTCTTGCACCGCCCCGTGCTTTGTTCTATCCCCGGCCAACACTTCGGCGAGTTGGCGGAGTGGTGACGCAGCGGATTGCAAATCCGTCCACACCGGTTCGATTCCGGTACTCGCCTCCATAATCTTTTCAGTGACTTAGCCGATTTTTTGGGCCCGGATCTCGGGGCCAGTATCGGCTGGTTTACAGGTTGGTTTACAAATCCGCGCCGCAAACCAGGTTTCGGATGAGCTACTCCCCGAAATTCGGACACTGACATGAGCTACGATTTGCAGTCTGCTGATCTTCGACGAGAAGGAGATCAGAGATGTCGAAACGGAAGCAGCACGCGCCTGAGTGCAAGGCGAAGGTCGCGCTGGAAGCCCTGAAAGGCGAGGGTTGGAGGGACCGTCGCGCCAGTGGCGCGGCGTAAGCCCGGACAACGCCGCTGAGCTGGCAAGTCGGTTCGGGGTGCATCCGACGATGATCCATCAAGGGAGTTGGGAAGATCAGAAAACGATCCGGGGGATCGTTCTCCTAACCAACGCCCTGCTCGATGGCGCGTCGGGCGTGTTCGAGCGCGGGGGCGGCAAGAGACCCGAGATCGACGAGATGCAGGTGAAGGTGCTTCACGCCAAGATCGGGGACCGAGCCATTGGAACGCCATTGGTCCGAGAGACAATGGCGAGACGGTGGCCAACTCTTTTTTGGAACGAAAGCTGAAGCCCTGGGGCGGGAAGCGGTGAGGGATTGCGCCGCCATCGGTCCGAGGCCAATCCCGAACCGGCATGATCGAGCCCGACCACCCGGATCTGTCGATCGGCCAGCCGTGCAAGCTTCTGTCGATCGCGCGCTCGTCTTTCTACAATGCCCTCAAGGGCGAGTCTGAGCAGAACCTCGGCCTGATGCGGCAGATCGACGAGCGTCCTGCGGACCTGGAGACCCCGTTCTTCGGCGTTCGGCAAATGACCTGGCACCTGCGCAACGAGGGGCATCTGGTGAACGAGAAGCGGATACGCCGGCTGATGCGCCTCGTGGGACTGATGCCGATTTACCAGAAGCCCAACACGAGCAGGCCGGCGAAGGGACACAAAACCTATCCTTACCTTCTTGAAGGGCTGCGCGTGGCTCGTCCGAACCAGGTCTGGTGCTCGGATATCAACTACCTGCCCATGCGGCGTGGGTTACTATAGCTCGTGGCAATCATGGACTGGTAGACGCGCAAGGTTCTGTCCTGGCGGATCTCGAACACCCTGGAGGCCGACTTCTGCGTCGAAGCGCTGAACGAGGCCATCAAAAAAGTTCGGTCCGACCGAGATCATGAACACGGATCAGGGATCCCAGTTCACCTCTTTCGCCTGGACCGACCGGCTCCGCCGCTCGGGCGTGCGGATCTCGATGGACGGGAAAGGCCGATTCCTCCCCCCTCATCGCATTCCTTCGCAATACGACTGCCGGGCAGCGAACAACATCTTGATCGAGCGGCTTTGGCGAACCCTGTAATACGAATGCGTCTACCCGCATGCCTGGGAGACCGGATCAGAGACGAAAGCGGCCATCCGGAAATGGATGACCTTCTACAACCACCAGCGTCCGCATTCAGCCCTCGGCGGCAAGCCTCCGGCGCTGGTCTATTTGCAGAGAAATGATATCAACCAACCCGATCAGCAGGTGCAACAAGTCGCTCAATTTACGCCAGATCCTGTCCAAGAGACGGGGAGTAGCTCAGGGACTGAGCGGAAAGGCCAAGGGGTTCAGCCAGGGCGTATCGATCGGTGCTTCTGCGCGCTTGGCGAACCGTGGTGAGACCGCCATCAGATGCGGCAGGTCGTGGCGCAGGATGTTGTGCCCGATCACATGCGCAAAGCCGGCCGAAAACAGATCGAGCTTTTCCAGCGCGGCATTGACGTCGCCTTTGCGGTGCACAAGACCTTCGGCCTCCCCGTCGGGCATCGCTGCGAAGGCAAATTTTCGGGCCCGCTTCGGATCGACTTCCAGATCGATCGACAGACAGCGCGACAGGATATCGACGTCGCGCGCGACTGTCCGAACCTCTGCGTCCTGCGACGCCTCTAGCGGGCGCTTTTCACTCTGCGTCTCCCGCCTGCGCATGTAGGATTTGAAACAACGTCGGGGAAGCAAAGTAGTCGTGCCTGCGTATTCTATTCATTCAAAGGGCCACGGATCGCTCATCAGTCCTGCCCCGCAGCGTTGGTCGTTTCCCGTTCCGCCCGACAGGCTGCGGTCTGTCCGCGTGGGCTCTGCCATCGACACCCGAAGACCCAAGCGCAGAAGCGGGTGAACGATCTCCGTCATCAAAGTGTTGCGAGACGGAGAATTGACGCCCCGGACGTCCGCATCGCCATAAGACCTGTATTGGCCTTTCAATGCATTGTGCGAGAGTGCAGGCGCCGCGCTGGCGTTACCCTTGTGGTCAGGCTCTGGGTGATCTGGTCCCCGGCGCGCTTGCAGGACTTGCCCCACGTTCCCCGGACCGACAGCGCCCATAAAGCGGGGGCGCGAGCCAGAACAAGCTCGCGCCCCCGCGCATCTTGGCATTTCGGGCCCCCACCCGATGGCCCGCGCGATCCCGTTAGACGAAGTCGATGCTCGCAAGCGTAAGGCCGGAAACCCCGACGACCCGGACCGACAGATCGGCCGTTCCGTCAAGGTCGGCATCATAGGTGATCAGCGTGGCGTCAGGCTGACCGACAAACTCGAAGGCGTCGGGCACCAGCGCACCGCCGAGGTGCCATTCGATGCCGTCGATACCAAACTCGAAGTCGGTGATCGTATGCACCGCTCCCGTATCGGACGGATCGAAAGCAAAGACGAACACATCCGCGTCCTCGCCGCCGGTCAGGAGGTCGCCCGAGCCAGCCGCGATCAGGCGATCCATGCCGTTGGAACCGTCGACCTCATCCGCGCCCTTGCCGCCCGTGAGGTCGTCATCGCCCGAACCGCCGGAAATGATGTCATCACCGTCACCGCCCTGGATCGTGTCTTGGCCGTTGCCGCCTTCCAGCACGTCGTTGCCCTCGCCGCCGTCGATGACGTCGTTCCCCGCGCCGCCCTTGACGTCGTCGTTGCCATCGCCCGCCAAGATGGTGTCATCGTCGCGGCTGCCGTCGATCTCGTCGTCGCCCGAGCCGCCTTCGATATAGTCGTCGCCGTTGCCGCCCCGGATCACGTCGTTGCCGTCGCCGCCCAGAAGCGTGTCGTCACCGTCGCCACCGTCCAGATCGTCCGCGTCGTCACCGCCGTCGAGCCAGTCGCCCCCTGCTCCGCCGGTGAACACGTCGTCGCCCGCGCCGCCAAGGAACACGTCATCCCCGTCGTCACCAAAGGCAAGATCGCGCGCCGTGGTGCCGTCGTAGCTGCCGTCTCCATGGAATACCTGATAGCGGTTCTCATCGTCCGCCCCGTCCCCGTAAAAGATCTTGCGCCACATGAGCGTGGCGTCTTCACCCTCGATCAGTTCGGTGACGACCTTGTCCTCGGTCGTGGTGACGCGAAGCCGGGAAATCAGGCTCCAGTCGGGCCCGTATTCCTCGGTCACATGGCGGTTCCCGTCGATGATCGCGAGCGAGGCGGACAGGAGCATCCAATTGGCATCGTAGACCTGTTTGCCCGTGGTGGTCGCGGTATGAATGGTCTTCACGCCACCCTGAAGCACCCAGCCCGCCCCAAAGGTTTCAACCAGCGTGAAGCCGGCCTTTACCGTAACAACGGTGCCGCCGGTGATGTTGCCGGCCCCGTTTTCTTCGATCACGGTCTTGGTGACATTGCCCGACACGGTCGTGGTTTCACGGTAGATCACGAACCAGTCCGGGCCGTAGTCTGCCACCTGCGTGCGGCCTGCGCCGTTGTCGGTCTCGAGGTGGGCGGAGAGCAGGTTCCAGTCGCCGTCATAGGTCTGAACGCCGGTCTGCGTGTCGGTGTGGATCTCTTTGACCGCGCCTGTCAGAACCCAGTCCTGACCGTAGGTTTCGACCAGCGTGTGTCCGGACTTGACCGTCACGACCGTGCCGCCGGTGACATTGCCGGCCCCGTTTTCCTCGATCACCGTCGTCGTGACATTGCCCGACACGGTCGTGGTTTCGCGAAAGATCACGAACCAGTCCGGGCCATAGTCAGCCACCTGCGTACGGCCCGCGCCATTGTCGATCTCGAGATGAGCCGAGACAAGCACCCAGTTTTCGTCATAATACTGCGCCCCCGTGCGGGTCGCAGTGTGGATATGCTTCACGGCACCGGTGAACCCGGACGCATCCCAGGTTTCCACAGTCGTGTAATCCGGGCGGTCGATGGTCCGTTCGCGCGACACAAGCGTGTTTGATGCGTCATAGACCCATAGGTTGGTGGTGTCCCCCGACACCTTGTGATCCACCAACCCAAGGGACGCGCCCGCGCTGTCAACGAACTTGTAACTGGTGATTTCGCCCTGCACATAGACCGAGACTTCGCCAAGCAGATATCCCGACGCATCGTAATAGGAATAAAGGGTCTTGTTATAGGCAAGTTTGGTGATCACGGGCGCAGGCAATGCCGGATCCCCGAGGAAGGGTTGTGTTGTATCGAACAAGGGAAGACTCCGAGTTTGCAGAATGGCAGCGCTTCGCACGGCACTCCATTGGCAAATTCTTCATGACCACTGTGCAGTAAACTTAATCGTATGCAACAGGTTTGATCACGCCCGGACCTGCAATTTTTCCGACCCCCTGGGGCCGGAACCAACCCGCTGAATTATAGACGAAATTCAGAACGCATCCGGGGCGCCACTTGGTGACGCCCCGGAAGATTGTGCCAAAAAAAGAAACAGTCCGCGAGAATCCTCAGACTTGGTAGTAATCCCGGTACCAGTCGACGAAAGCCGCGACCCCCGCCGGAACATCTGTGGTCGGCGCATAGCCGGTCAGGCTGCGCAAAAGCGAAGCATCGGCCCAAGTCGCGGGCACGTCGCCCGCCTGCATCGGCATGAGATTTTTCTGCGCCGTCTTGCCGGTCGCGGTCTCGATCGCCTCGATGAAATCGGTAAGCTGAACCGCGTTTGAATTGCCGATGTTGACCACCCTGAACGGCGCGACCGGCGAGAGACTGTCGCCCTCGGGCACCACACCGTCCTCGGGTCTGACCGGCACCGCCGAAACGAGCAGCCAGATCGCTTCGACCAGATCGACGACATAGGTGAAGTCCCGCTTCATGTCCCCGAAGTTATATACGTCGATGGGTTTATCTTCGAGAATGTTCTTGGTGAATTTGAACAACGCCATGTCGGGCCGGCCCCAAGGGCCGTAGACGGTAAAGAACCTGAACATGGTGATCGGCAGATCGAACAGATGGGCATAGCTATGCGCCATGCTCTCGGTCGATTTCTTGGTCGCGGCATAGAAAGACATCTGGTGATCGGCGCGCACGTTCTCGCGGTAAGGCATCTCGGTATTGGCGCCGTAGGCGGACGAGGTCGACGCCAGAAGCATATGCTTGGGGGGATGGGCCCGCGCGGCTTCAAGCAGCTCGAAGGTCCCGATGATGTTGCTTTCCAGATAGGCCCGCGGGTTGTCGATCGAATAGCGCACTCCCGCCTGAGCGGCCAGATGCACGACGACATCCGGTTTTTCCTCGGCAAACAGGGACATGAGCAGTCCCGGCGTTTCAACGAGGTCATGCACAGAGCGATAATCTGCAGACTGATTCAGCATCGCCTCGCGCCGCTCCTTGAGCGTCACGTCGTAGTAATCGGACAGGCAGTCCAGCCCGATGACCCGCCAGCCTTCGTCCAGAAACCTGCGGCAGACGTAGGACCCGATGAACCCGGCGGCCCCGGTGACAAGTGCGGTCGGCATGGCGACGTCCTTTTCATAAGTTACGTGATCGAGTGCGCCGGCCGGTTCACGACAGCCGTTGCGGTCGGGCCCGACAGATACCGGACCCGACGGAGAGCGGCTTTGGAGACAGCGCCGCTGGTTCGGCGCACATCAGTCAGCGCCAAACAGATCGCGGGTGAACACTTTGTCGACCACATCTTCGATCTCGGGCGTAATCCGGTTGGCAACGATTAGGTCTGACAGACCCTTGAACGACTCCAGATCGCGGATCACCGGCGAGTTGAAGAACGCGGGCTCTTCGAGCACCGGTTCGTAGACGATGACCTGAATGCCCTTTGCCTTGATCCGTTTCATGATCCCCTGGATCGACGATTGCCGGAAATTGTCCGACCCCGCCTTCATCACCAGACGATAGATGCCCACGGTCTTGGCCCCCTTCATAAGGATCTGATCCGACAGGAAATCCTTGCGCGTCCGGTTCGCATCCACGATCGCGCGGATCAGGTTCTGCGGCACGTGGTTGTAATTGGCCAAAAGCTGTTTGGTATCCTTGGGCAGGCAATAGCCGCCATAGCCGAAAGACGGATTGTTATAGTGGTTGCCGATCCGGGGATCGAGCGAAATGCCCTGAATCACCTCGCGCGCATTCATGTTCCCAGCGATGGCGTAGCTGTCCAATTCGTTGAAGAACGCGACCCGCATGGCAAGATAGGTGTTGGCGAAGAGCTTGATCGCCTCGGCCTCTTTCGCGCCGACGAACAAAAGCTCGACGTCCTTCTTGATCGCCCCCTCCAGCAGAAGGTCGGCGAACATCCTGGCCCGGTCCGACTTTTCGCCGACGATGATGCGCGATGGGTGAAGGTTGTCATAAAGCGCGCGACCCTCGCGCAGGAACTCCGGCGAGAAGATGATGTTCCCGGACCCCGTCCGCTCGCGCAGAGCGTCGACATAGCCAACCGGAATGGTCGATTTGAGCACGATCAGCGCATCGGGGTTGGCCGCGATCACCTGATCCACGACCGTCTCGACGGAAGAGGTGTCGAAGTAGTTGAACTTGGGATCATAGTTGGTGGGCGTCGCGACGATGACCACATCCGCCTGAGCGTAGGCCGCCGGACCATCCGTTGTCGCGACCAGATCGAGCGGCTTGGTGGCCAGAAACATCTCGAGCTCGTCATCTACGATCGGGCTCTTGCGCGCATTGACCATATCGACGCGCGCCTCGTTGACATCGACCGCGACGACCGAATGATTCTGGGCCAGAAGCGCCGCGTTTGATAGCCCCACATAGCCGATACCGGCGATTGCAAATTTCATCTGACTTCTCAAAATTGCTTTAGCCGTCACCATTTGATCTGGCCGATCCCGGACCACAATGTTTGACGGACGCACAGAGATCAATGGCGGATAGCGCCGGTTCGCATGATTATATCCGATTAAACTATAATCTTATCGACCAAGATTTGAGCGCAGCGCAAACAGCACATTGCTGCATAGCAGCATGACCTGCGAATCGATGAATTGTTCAGGAAACCTCGTAATAGCGGGACCGTTGGTCTCAAAGCATCGGTGCCAATATCTTGACAGGGCCGCCGCCCTTTCGGGCGGTTCGGGGTGCCTCCCGCACCGGGGCGTCGATCAACCGCTGAATCGAACACAAAAAGTCTTTTTGACGTCATCATCGCTCGGCAAGCTCGGTCCATAGGCGAGGAGGCCATTTCGCAGCCGTATAACTGACCGAGGAATTTCGCCAATGTCCAAAATATATGTTTTCGCCGGAAGCCTTCCGGAAGACGCGCCAACGGGGGCCTTCGTTTCCATTCAGGCCGCAATTGACGCGAGCCAGCCGGGCGACACGATTTTCGTCGGACCGGGCAGCTACAGCGAAAACCTCGTGATAAGGACCGATGGCATCAAGCTGGTCTCGGTCGGCGGCCCTGCGCTGACACGCGTCGACCCCGCCGACCCGCTTCTCGATACCGTCAATGTGGCCGGTGCGGATGGCGTGACGGTCTCGGGCTTCACCCTTGGCGCGGGCACCGCTGGGACAAAACAGACCGTCCATATCCACGCCGTCGAGAACTTGACGGACTTCGCCACGAACATCACTCTGTCAGGAAACGTCATCGAACGTGGCGCGGGGGACGGGATCAAGCTGTCCAAGGTGTCCGATATCGTGATCGAAGACAATACGATCACAGGTGGGGGACCGACGGAATCCGGCCTTGACCTGGTCGGCGGCGAGCGTGTCAGCATCGTGGGCAACCGGTTTGTCGACATGGGCAACATCGGCATGTCTCTCAAGGGCGGATCGAGCGACATCCTCATCGCGAACAACACGCTCACGAGTATCGCGCATGTCGGGATCGAGATCGGCGGATACACCAACCTTGCGAATTACAGCCCGGGGTTTCTTGACTCTGGAGCCACCCACGAGATCCGCAATGTTCTGGTTCAGAACAACCTCGTCGAGAACGCGCAGAACGCAGCTTTCCGGGTGATCGGCGGGCAGGATGTGGCCTTTGTCGACAACGTCGCGACCGGCGGGAACGCGGTGGTGAAACTTGACGATTCCGCAAAGTATCACGAGCCGTGGTACACGGATCAGATCGGCTTTACCGGCAACGTCTTTGATACGCAGAACTGGCTTGTGGACCGGACGGATCACGCGACGGTACTGAGCGAGACGACCGGCATCTATTCGGATTTCTCATCGGCCAGCGAAACGGAACCCGACACCGCGCCACCCGGGACCGATGCGCCCGCAACCGACCAGCCCGAAGCGACTGATCCCGCGCCCGCTTTGTCCGAGCCTGAACCGTCACCAGAGCCCGCACGGATCGTGATCGTCCTGACCGGAACCCGCCGTGACGACGAGATCAAGGGGACCTCGGGCATGGATGACATATCCGGGAACGAAGGCGACGACGACATCGCTGCGGGGAACGGTGACGATCTCGTCCGGGGCGGCCTTGGGCGAGACAGGATCGAAGGCGGTGCCGGGGATGACCGGCTTCTTGGCGAGGCGGGGCGTGACCGGCTGGAAGGGGGCGACGGGAATGACACGCTGAGCGGTGGCGAGGATCGCGACGACCTGCGCGGCGATGCGGGCGACGACATCCTCATCGGCGGGCAAGGCGAGGACAAGCTCGAAGGCGGTGACGGTGCCGATCTGTTCGTGTTTCAGCAGGGCGACGGCGAAGACGCCGACCGGGTGCGCGACTTTGTCGCCACAGACGGCGACCGCATCGCACTTGTGGATTTTGGCGCGGGTCTGGACAGCTTTTCCGATCTGGATACGAACGGCAACGGACGTCTGGACAATGGCGACATCGGCGTCGACCTGAACAGCGACCGCCTTACGCTTCGGCTGGACGACATTTTGGGCGACGAGGCGCAGACGATCGAGATCGACTTTGAAGGACGGAGCTTCATGGCCGGGGACTTTGTGTTTTCGCTTTGAAGACGACGCCCGGGATCGCGGACTGTCGTCAGGGCAGGATCAGTCGATCCCCGGTCCAGGTCGCGGTCCCGCTGGTGAGGCTACCTTCGGTCAACACATTGTCCAGCTCCAGTCGTCCGGGCTCACCAGCGAGCAGCGCTCCACCGGCCGACAGATCAATCCGCCCGCCGATCATCCGCGCCACCCGATCCTCGGTATCCGGTCCCTTGCCGAACCGGATTGCGGCGGCGTCCCGGACCGTCGCCAACAGGCAATGGCGTAGCGTGACCTGACCGCCGACCCAGACACAGGCCGCCGCATTCTTGGGCCGTGGCGCCGGGTCCGAAATCACACACATGTCGAGCAGATTGTCCGTGTTGTTGCGCCAGACGCGCACACCGTATTTGCATCGGCGCATCGAACAACGGGTCAAGACAACGCCGTCACACTTCAGATCAAACCCGGCATCGCCAAGATCACGCGCGTGGCAATCGGTGAAACGTGCGTTGGCGGTCTCTTCCTCCAGCACGATGCCATCACCCTGCACATAGGTCGATCCCCGCGCGGTCGCGTCGATCACGTTGACGGCGCGCCGCAGATGAACGCGCTCGAACGTCAGGCCATCGCCCGCAATCACAGACACCAGCTGACACACCCGTGTGCCCCCGCCGTCAATCCCGCCCGCGTCCAGATCAAGATCGGCGAAGCGCGCATTGGTCAGGCGATGAAACCGCGCGAACCCCCTGATCAGGCCAAAGCCCGATGCGCGCGACACCTCGAGCCCATCAATGGCACTGCCCTCTTCGGTCTCGATCACGCGCCCCGCCATGCGGGCGTGCACGTCCGAGATGCGGACTCCCTGCCCGCGCCCCGACATCCGAAAGAACCCCTTGGCCCCCGCACCGTCGAAGCGCGGCCCCGTAATGGTCAGCGCCTGCGGGCTTTCAAGAACGAAAAACGGCTGGCCTGTGGGGTCGGGTGTGACCTGAACCGGAAATTCAGTCCCGGACTGCCGAATGAATGCGGGCATATCGGCCGTCGGCGCGATCAGATCGCCGTCCTCGCCGATCTCGCCAAAGGCAAGCCGCGCCGGTTGGTCCGCCGACCCCGTGGCTACGATCCTTGCCACCGTCTCGCGCCAGAAAAACGGGGCCTCGCGCCCGGCGGGAAATCCGATCAGGATGGTCTCGCCGGGGTCGAGCCTTTGTCCATCGAGCGACGGCCCGAGCCGGTCCAACCGCTCGGACCCGGACCAGCCAGACGCCTGTGCTGTTTCGTTCGAAAAATACACCGTTGCGGCCATGGATCAGTCCGCGGCCTTGGCAATCCTGACCCAATCCGAGGCACCATTGGTCCCGGTCGAGACATAGACCTCGCCCGCCTCGGCATCGACCCACACGGCCCCGAGCAACGGCGGTGCGTCGGTCGGCGCCCCTTGGGTCACGTGACGGGCCACGAAACTGCCCGGCCAGTCCGGCGCAGAGGCGGCACGGGCATCGGCAAGATCGGCGCTCATCTGAGCCAGATGCTCCGCGAGCACGGCGAAATTCCGGTTCAACTTGGCAAAGGCGTCGCGCAGGCTGTCGCCCGAAGCGTCATCCGCTGCACTGCCGATTTCCACGGGTTCAAACAAGGCGCACCTCCATCAGATCGCCGATCCGAAGGCTGCTATCGGCGGTGAGATATTCAAACTCTTGGTCAACGGCGACGGGGTCTGCGGAACCGGCAACGGCTTGCAAAGGACGCAGGGGCCAGACCACAGAGCCCCCGACCGCTGCAACAGCCCTTAGCAGGAATGCCCGTCGGTCCAAGGTTGCTTGGGTGGTCTTGCCCCGCATGTCTCAGCCCTGCGCGGCGGCGGTATAGACCGCATCGGTATCCGCCGCGATACGTGCCCAGTTGAAGCGCGCAATGAGGTCCGTGTCACCCAGCGCCGCGCCCCCTTCGGCAAGCGCCTTGGCCAATGCCGGCGGGTTCGCGACCGGGACATAATGCCTGGCGGGTAACCCGAGGTCGAGATTGGGCTGAATGTCGGACAACAGGATCGGAGCCCCCATCGCGCTTGCCTCGAGCGCCGCGATCGGCAAGCCCTCGTGATGCGAGGCCAGCACGAACAGCGCGGCTTTCGACAGCAAGGCCGCCACGCCCTCGCGCGCGATCGCACCGGTGAGGATCACATCCTCCGTCAGCCCTTCGGCGTGGATCAGATCAACGATCTCCTTGTCGTGGTCCGAGCCGCTCTTGCCCCCCACGATGACCAGTTTGGCCGCAGGCCGCGCAATGGCATAGGCCCGGATCAGATCTACAAAGCCCTTTTCCGGCACCATCCGACCGACGGATACGATGTAATCTTTGCCCAGAAGCCCATGATCGGCGAGCCAATCCTCGACCCTGCGCGTCCGGTGCGCAGTGTCTGACAGGATGTGGTCCGCGCCGTTCGGGATGTAGTGTATGGCGTTGGCCTTGCGCGGATACTCGGCCCGCAAACGGTCCGCCAGGGACGCCGAGACGGCGATGATATGGTTGGAGGCCGACATGCCGATCCGTTCGCCGGATTTCAGAATCCACTGGACCGCCCTGTTCCACTTTGCGCGTTTGTAATCGTCCCCATGGTGGGTAAAGACGACTTTCGCGCCAAGAAGCCTCGCCAGAGGCGCGAGCAGCGCGGGCCCGACGGCGTGGAGATGGACGATCCTGGCCCGATACCGGAAACGGGCGACGCAGATGCCGACCGCGGTGTTGGAAATCGTCTCGAGAAACCGATTGGACAGGGCCGCCAGCGGAACTACCGAAAGATTACTCCGGCGTCTCAGAATGTTGCGTCCCATATACGGACGGCGGCCAATGACGATGTAATCCTTGTCGGGATTTCTATCTGCAATCTTCGGCAGGAGGTATTCGCAATGCGTCTCGATCCCGCCCGAGATGTCCGGGATGCCACGCAAACCGACGACCACGACGTCCGGCGCTTGCGTAAGCTGCCAATCGGCAAACGCGCGAAAGCTGTCATCACGAAGCTCAAATGACCCTTGGAACACCGGCAATTCGTCCGCAACTCCGTGATTGAGGTTTGCCAAAGAAAAGTCCTCTCTGTAACGTAATTCTAGACTGATCTGACCTTAACGGTTTGATTGCAGCATCGGAGGCCAGAGATCGCGTTGATAAGACCGCGTATCGGAAGGACGAACAATATGACCCAGCACGTAAGATTGAATGCAGATGCTGCGCAATCCGAAACTCGTTCGTCGCCTGTATCACTTCACGCATCGGATGGGGAACGCGCAACGCAGCCACGCTGGAAGTCAATATTGTTCGTCTCCTTGAAGAATTTGCTTTTTTGGGGTTCGTGCTGTCTTTCTGTTTTCGTAATATTCCTCCTTGTATCCAGGTTTTTCTGAGTCCCCAGCAGGGCGAACAGTAAAGAGGCGTGTGGTCAAAAGCCGCTTCCGCTCAGGAACTCGCAACGAATGGTTTTCAGGATGATCTTGAGGTCCATCTTGATCGACGCGGACCTGCAATATTCAATGTCTTTGTTTATCCGGCCCTTTGCGGCCTCGTAGGTCTGGGTTTCCCCGCGGAACCCGTTGACCTGTGCCAGGCCGGTGATACCGGGTACCATCGCGTGACGATCAAGGTAGCGCGGATCAAAATCCTCATAGCGGATCCCTGCGGCCAGCATGTTCGGCACATGCGGACGCGGACCGACCAGGGACATTGTTCCATTGAGCACGTTCAGAAGCTGCGGCAACTCATCGAACGATGTCTTGCGCAGGAACGCACCAACGCGCGTGATCCGCGGATCGTTCTGTTTGGTCTGCTGCACGCCAGAGCTATCACCCAGGTCGGTGTGCATGGTCCGGAACTTGTAAATGCTGAACATTTCGCTGTTGAGCCCATAACGGTTCTGGCGAAAAAACACCGGACCACGACTGGTCGCCTTGATCGCTAGGGCACAGCCGATGAGCAAAGGCGCGAGCAAAACAAGACCTACCCCTGCCCCGACGATGTCGATTGATCGCTTGGCCACTCGGAACCGCAAGGACTTTCCCTTCAGACCGAACGACGACTTGGCCTTGGACGAATAGCCATTCTGGCCGATGCTTTTTCCCAGCAGGAACGGCACCATCGGATCGTTGACGTCATCTGGCTGCGACGTGATCTGTGCACGAGAGGGCACTGACTTGTTGCGAACGGCGACCATGTCATTTTGGCCTATCTGCGTGTGATCGTACTTGGAAAATGCCCCCGACGCGCCAGTATAGGCGTGAGAGACGTCTTTGCGCAGCGTCACTACGGTTCGATTATTCTTCTTGGGAACCCGTAGCATCGCAGCACGGGTCGCAGGATTTGTGAATTCGCTCATGGCAGCAGCTCGCAGGCAAATTGTTACTTTCCCGAAAAGGCGAGACGCCTAATCAGCCGTGAAAATTCTTTGCCGACGTCCCAGTTGGGACCCAACGGCACCTCGCGTAGTATTTTGTTTTTTTATTTTTCGGACCGCACCCCTACGGACCGACTGTTCAGCTCTCGGAGCGAAATACAGGGCTCGAAAATGAAATGCCGACCCCACCGGCATATTCGGAGCTCCACTCCTGAACCCAACCTGCGACATTTGCTGCGGGTGCAAAAGTGAAATTTTGAAGAAATTGGGGCGACATCTGGGCAAACACGGGCTTCGGCGGCGCGTCCGAAGGCTTTGCGCAAATATTAATCACTAACGATCAATTCCTCGGCGCTGCAATGCGGCATTTTTGTGAAATTCGTGACCGACGCGTAACAAGAGAGACCATCAGTCTCTCAATTGTTCGGCCTTCCCATGCGAATCGCGCGGCCCGGAACGGGACCAATCCTCGGCCCAGCAATGGGACTGTTTCCATATGCGAAACGATAGGCGGCGTCACACTGCGCGGTAGCTGTCGCGGTCGTAGCCGAAGGTCTCGAAGTCGGCACGGTAGAAGTCGTAGATTCGGGCGGCAGCCGCGTCGCTGATCATGGTCGCGCGCTTCACCGACGGGTTCGCGTGGGGCAGTCGGTCCGGCGCCGCGTGACCGGTCAACGCGCCCAGATCCCGCATCAGCGCGCCGATCTCGTCCTCCAGCCGGTAGACCCGCGTGTCCGGCAATTGGAATGCGATTTGAGGCCGAATATGATTGGAATAGACGTAGGGATCGCGCCGGTAGCGGGCAAAGGTGACCTTGAGCCAGGTTTCAAAGCTTGGCACCGGAAACCAGCGATATGGCCTGTGCCGGTGCTGCATACGGTAATTGTACTCGCTCAGAATACGCCCATAGGGATTACGCGTGACGCAGAACGAGAAGTCGAAGAAATCCTGTGCGAACAGCTGGGATATGAGGGCCGCATGGAAGTGCTGTGGCACGCAGGGCAGCCGCTCCGTGTTGAGGTGCATCCGGAAGCTCTCGCTCGACAGTCCGACCAGGTATTCCTCTACGGACGTGCCGCCTGCCTTGGGGATGTGAAGAAAGAGGATGGTCTTACCTGAGACACGAAATATCGGCATCTGACGCCTCCATTGTAATGAACTGAGTTATCGGCGCAGGAGCTTCTTGAGCAAGGACGTCACCGCCTCCCGCTCGGAGCCAAGCGCCCGGGGCCAGAACCGGTTCAACGCCATAAAGACGACGATCCCCGCGACCCCGCCCGCGGCGAGCAAGGCCAGAGCCGGTAGCCCGACGGCACGTCCCGCCTCGCGCACGACGACAAAGACGACCAGATAGAACCCGCCAAGCGCTGCGTGCCGTAATAACATGAGCACCGAGAGCGGGACCCCGAGGGAGCGGTTCAAAAGGACGGCGCCGTTGAAAAAGCACAGCACGATCGCGACCGAGGTCCCCGTCGCGACACCCTCGAGCCCCCATCGCACGCCGATCAATGCCCCCACGGCGACGAGCGCGGCATAGGTCCATTGCAAGAGCGCGGCATGATAGACATGGCCCTTTGCCCGCAGAAGGGTCCCCGCGAATTTGTAAGCGGTCCGGAAAAACAGCACCGTTACCATGATCTGGAACGGCCTGACCGCGCCGTCCCATTGGCCGCCCATGAGGACCCGCACGACTTCGGCGCCGAAGACGCACAGATAGATCGCCAACGGAACCTGAGTGATCGCGGTCAGGCCGATCACCCTGGTATAGGCGCGCGCAATCCGCTCGTTGTCGCTCTGGATCGACGCAAGGGCCGGGAACAGAACCTTGTCTGCCATGTTGCCGATCACATTGGCCGGTTGCGACAAGAGCAGATAGGCACGGGAATACTGGCCAAGCGGGGCGGTGCCCAGCATCCGTCCAACGATCAGATAGTCGACGTTGAGCGCGACGTAGTTGCCGATCTGGGCCAGCGTCGTGCCCAGTCCAAACCGCAACATGGCGCGGAATTTCGGGCCATCCCAGCCCGGGCGCAGCCGGTATCCGCCGAAATGGATGTTCATCGCGGACTGCAATGCGACTTGGGCCATCTGGCCGGCGACCAATGACCACACGCCAAAGCCCAGATAAGCCATGACGATCGCAACCGCCGCATATCCGAACAGGTAGCTCCCGACCATGATCATGGCGAGCGCGCGGAAACCGCTTTCCCTTTGGATCAGTGCCTCGGGCACAAGGCCCAGCGCCCGAAGAACGAACAGCAGCGCAAAGATACGCACGATCTGCGGCAGGGATTCCATCGCATAGATCCGGCCGATCGGCTCGGCGAGGCCAAAGATGATCCCCCCCACAATCAGCCCCGAGACCAGCGTGGCCGTCACACCCGTCCTGATATGCTCGACCGTCAACACCGGAGTCTGCACGATCGACGGCGCGATCCCGATCTTGCCGAACACCTCGGCCAAGGCCACGACGGTCAGCGCGGCGGCGACCAGACCGAATTCGGCCGGCGTCAGCAGACGCGACAGGATCATGAGAACCAGGATCTTCAGCACCGCCTGCGCGCTGCCGCCCCCGAACATCCAAAGAAAATGCCCCAGGGAGGATTGGGTCAACGGCGTGCGATCGGCGGTGTTTGGCAAAATTGATTCGCTCATCAAACGGAAAATCTACGGTTGCGATACGCTGGCCAGCCCCCCACGAGCCGCATAGCAATTCCAGCGAGTCGGTCCTGACTTAGGCGAATCCAGACTGAATTGCACAAGTAATGAGCATACTTGCCCGAAAAACGCAGCCTCAGCATTCAGGACTTGAGTTTCCGGCCCGGCGCTGCACAGACTGAACTGTGGTCATAGATGTGACCCTCGTCTGATCGAGGGGCGCATAGCAGTAAACGTCCGGGGGGCCGGGCGACACCTCGGTGTGGGGCATCTCTGATGCTGGCACTGCGAGGATTGCCATGAATGCCGAGAACAGGACTGCGAACGCGGGGGATGCACCAGCGTGCGAAGGTGTGTTTGCTGCTGATGCGCGGGGCAACCCGACGCAGCCGCTCGATCTCATATTATATGTAGCGACGCTCGAGGGCGGGGGTGCGGAACGGGTTTTCGTCCGGCTGGCCAATCACTACGCCGCAGAGGGCCGGCGCGTGGCGCTGCTCGTCAACCGGCCCGAGGGCCCGATCGCGGCGCTGATCGCGCCCGACGTGCAGGTGATCCCGGTCGGTGGCGCGAATGCCGTGCGCAGTGTGCCCAAGCTGGTTTCGATCCTCAAACGATACCGGCCGAACGCTGTGATCTGCGGGCTGACCACAGCGAACATCGCCATGGTGATGGCCGCCAAGATCGTCGAGCTTACCCAAGGCACACGACCGCGACTGATGGTCTGTGAACGCAACGAGTTCACGACGGCGTCACGCCGGTTGCCATGGGCCAAACGCATGGCGTTCAGGGCGATGGTGCGCGCGCTCTATCCGTTGGCCGACAAGGTGTCGGGCAATGCCACTGGCGTGGTCGAGGACATCAGCCGCGTCGCCCGGCTTGCGCCCGACACGGTCTGCGTCATTCCCAATCCGGCTCCTGAAGCGTCGGACATCCTGACCGCACGCGACAGCGCCGCGCCGCATCCCTGGCTGACCGAGAACCGTCCGGTCGCCATCGCGATGGGACGGCTTGTGCCGCAAAAGGATTACCCCACGATGCTCGAAGCTCTGGCGCGCACGGATGCCTCGCTCCGACTCATCGTGTTGGGGGTCGGCCCCGAGAAAGCCGCGCTCGAAGCGCTGGCCACACGGCTCGGGGTCGCTGAGCGTGTCGCGTTCGTCGGCTACCAGTACAACCGTTTCGACTATCTGGCCCGCGGCGATCAGTTCGTGCTGTCCTCGGTCACCGAAGGGTTTCCCAATGCCCTGATCGAAGCCATCAGCTTTGGCCTGCCCTGTGTTTCGACCGATTGCGCGGGCGGTGGGCCCCGCGACATTCTGGGGGCACGGTTTCCCGAAGCGCTGGTTCCGGTCGGCGACAGCGCCGCCATGGCCCGTGCGATGGGCGCGGCGCTCGCGGCACCGCCGAGTTCCGAGCGCATTTCCGATCTTGCGGCGCAGTATTCGCTGCCGCAGATTGCCGACCGCTTTGTGGCCGAGGTGATGCAATGAGCTATCCCGCCTCGATGTATCGCCGCCCCGGCTTCGCACCTGTGCCCGGCCTGCGGCGCCTGTCGCGACTGGAAAAGCTCGCCGCGCGGGTTCCGGGGGTGCCGCGAATTGCGTCAGATGTTGCGGCAAGCCTGTTCGGCCTGTTCGGTCTGTTCTTCTTTTCCGGGTCCTTGGTCGCGATCCTCACCGCCGAGGGCGCGACGTCATCGCCCATGGTCCAATTCCTGGGGCTTGCTCTTGGACTGGTGGCCGCGGTGGATTTCGCGCTTCGGCAGGGCGCAATAGGGCGTCTTTACCGATATTACTGGCCGGCGCTTGTGCCCATCGGCTTTGTCATCGCCTCCATCTTCTGGTCGGTCGATCCGGTGCTGTCCGGGCGGCGGGTCACGGCCTTGCTCTGCGCGACCACCTTTGCATTCTGGATCTATGAGCGGTTCCACGGCCGCGGTCTGTTCGCGCTTGTGGCGGGCGCTTCGCTGATCATCGTGGTTCTGAACGTGGCCACCTCGGTCGCCGTGCCGTCGATCGGTGTTCACCCGGCCCTGACCGATCTGGGGGAACCCAACCCGCACGTCGGAGCCTGGCGCGGGCTGTTTGATCACAAGAACGACTTCGGGCGGATGATGGCGCTGTGTGTGCTGATCCTTTGGATCGCCTATGGAGCGCGTCGAAGCTGGCGGCCAGTCGTCGCCCTTGGGCTGGTCGTCGGCTATGCCGGCGTGGCTGGCTCGACCTCGGGACAGGCCGCGTTCCTGTCGGTCGCCGTGCCGCTTCTGGTGCGCACCATCGCGCTCCTGCGACCCCTGTCGCCAGAGCGGCGCGCCATGGTGGTGGCAGCCGCCGTGCCGGCCATGATCACTGCCTACCTGTTTTCGCAGATACTTGTGACCTTTGTGCTGGGGCTGTTGGGCAAGGATCCCTCGCTCACCGGGCGCACCGACATCTGGATGGGCACATTGCAGGCAATCCGGGGGAACATGGCGCTGGGAGGCGGCTTTGGAGCAGGCTGGGATCTGGTGGGGGAACGACTGTTCATCCTGACCGGGATCGACGTGGGCCACGCACACAACGGGTATCTCGATCTGGTCACCGATCTGGGGGTCGTCGGTCTGATGATCCTGATCCTGTTCTACTTCGCCATCTTCCTGACCTCGATCAGGGCCTATTTCGCAGACCGCGCAAGCGAGACGGCGCTGTTCGCCGCCGGGATCAGCGCCTTTGCGCTCATCGGCAACTGGGTGGCGTCCTTCTTGATTCTGCACAATTCGATCTACTGGGTTCTGCCGGTCATTTGCGTGATGAGCCTGCGCCGCGCACAGGACATGACACAGCACCTCACGCCCGGCCTGCCCGGTCAGCCTGTCGTGATGGACCCCTTGCCCCCGTACCGGTCGGCGCCGTCATGGAGCCTGTCGGGCCATTCCCGCGCGCGTATCGGGCACATGAAGCGGCCGTTGCTGGGCGCGCCCGCCAATCCGAGGTCCCTGAGATGAGCGACGTGTCCAACTATCCCGCGCAGACCCGGCGCGAGTTTGCGACCGCTGCGCGCCGCGCGCCCAGAATAGCCTTTGTCATCAATTCGATGGAAGGTGGCGGCGCCGAGCGAGCGATGGCAAATCTTCTGCATCACCTCGAGGGCCGCTTTCCCGGTATGCCCGTGGATCTGGTGTTGCTCGACGATCTGCCGATCGTGCAGGACATTCCCGCCTGGATCCGGGTGGTGACGCTGGACGGACGGGGCAAGATGCTGCGGTCAGCGCGCGCGCTCGGCCGATACCTGCTGCGCACAAAACCCGACCTCTGCCTGAGCTATCTGGCACGGGCCAACACCCTGAACGTGGTGTTCTCGGCTCTGACCCGGCACCGCGCGATCATCTCGGAACGGGTGCAGACCACGAGCCATCTGTCTACCTCCCGCGCCGGCGCGATCTACCGCTACATCACCCGGATCACCTATCCCCGAGCCTTTCGCGTCATCGCGGTCAGCGACGGTGTGGCCGACGATCTGATCAACCATTTCGATGTTCCGCGCACCAAGACCCGTGTGATCGGCAACCCGATCGACGCCGCCGCGCTTGCCGACAAGGCCAGGGCGCCGTCAGAGCTGCTCGCCCCTCTGCCCGAACGCTATCTGCTTGGCGTCGGGCGTATGGTGGTGAACAAGAACTTCGAGATGCTGCTGGATGGTTATGCGCGCGCGAACCCTTCGGCCGATCTGGTGATCCTCGGAGACGGACCGGACCGCCCAAAGCTCGAGGCGCAGATCAAGGCGCTGGGCCTGTCCGGGCGCGTGCATCTGCCGGGGTTCGTGCCCAACCCCTATCCGATCATGGCCCGCGCCGAGGCGTTGGTGTCCTGCTCGAATGCCGAGGGATTTCCCAATACGATCATCGAAGCGATGGCGCTCGCCACGCCGGTGATCGCAACCGACTGCCCCTCGGGACCCGCAATGGTCCTGCGTGGCAAGGCGCTGAAAGGCGCACCGATCGAAAGCAATGCCCGTGACGGTCTGTTGATCCGCATGGGGGCCCGCGAGGAACTGGGCCGTGCGCTGACGATCTTTGAAGACCCGGACATCCGACATGACTACGCCTCCCGCGCTCGATCGCGCGCGGCTGCCTTTGGCGTCGAAGCGGTGGTCCGGGAATACCTCGACATCATCGAGGACAGCCTGCGGTCACGGGCCGCGAACATGGGGGTTAAATGACACACGTACTGACAGTTTCACCAATCCGACGGGCCACCTGCCGTGCCCTGTCGCTGACTGCATCATCGCTGGCCGCAGGCGTGATGACCGCCGCGCTCACCCTGCCGCTGCGCCCGCTCATGGCGCAGGACATGATGACGGTCGAAGTCTCGCGCGGCTATGCGCTGGGCGCGGGCGACGTTCTTCGGCTCGAATTCCTGAACCGGCCGGACATCCAGCTGAATATCCCGGTCGAGTTGAACGGCTACGCGAATTTTCCATTTGCCGGGTCGGTTCTCGTTGCCGGTCGGACGATTGAAGAACTGCGTGCAGAATTGCCCGTGCTGCTCGACGGGGTCGTGCTGCGCGAGGAAATCGGGGACGACCTGCGCTCGAACAACGTCTCGGGGTCAGAACTGATCCTGTCGGTTTTCTCCTATCGTCCCATCGTGGTAGCCGGGGATGTGGCGGTGCCGGGCGAGGTCGAATTCACGGTCGGCATGACCGCCCGCACGGCGGTATTCAAGGCGCAGGGCATCGGGTCGGTGCGCAATGGCGCCTCGGGCTCGGTCAACCTGTTTCGCACCCGCGCCGAAGTTGGTCGTGTCGTCACCCGTCACGCGGTGCTCAGTGCCCTGATCGACGGCGCTGAAACGATTGGCGAAGAGGATCTGGTCCTGCCGCCCAACACCGGTCTGACACCGGCAAATCTGGTGGATCGTGCCAATTCCGATCTCGCGCTCGAACGCGCCAAGATCAATCAGGAAAAGAGCCGCGAACAGATGCGCATCGACTCAGCGGCCCAGCGCATCAGCTCGTCCAAGGCCCGTGTCGAGAGTCTGACCGATGCTGAAGCCGAGGAAAGGGAGAACGTCGGGCGGCTGGACGCGCTGATGGAACGTCGCCTCGTCGCCACTGACATGCTCAACGAAGCCCGCCGCAACGCACTCCAGACGTCGGAATTCCGTCACAAGGCCAGCGACGAGGCCGTGAACGCCCAGCTCGAATGGGAAGAGCTTCTGGTGACCTCGCGCATCGAGGACATCAACCGCCAGCAGACATGGCGAACCGAGGTTGCTGCGCTCGACGGCGAACTGGACGTGCTGATGGTCGCGCTTGCCGCCGCCTGGGGGCAGGACGCCACCGCGACCGTCTATCGCCAGACGCTCGCAGGTGTGATGCGGCTGACCGTCGGTATGGATGACATGCTGATGCCGGGAGACATCGTAGAACTCGATCAGACATGGGTGGGACAATGATGCTGTTGCTCTGCGAAAAGCCCCTGCCACTCATCCTGTGCACATCGGAGCGATCGAATGAACATTGATCGGATGACCCTCAACGAGAGCGGCGCCACGCTCAATGCCTACGATCCTCCGTCGAACTTCGACTTCGGAACGGCATTCCGGGTGCTCAGACGCCGGGCACGACTGATCCTGAAGATCACCGCCGTGTTTCTGGCCCTTGGTCTTTTGGCCGCGCTGGTCACGTCGAAAACCTATGAGGCAGGCACAAGCGTCCTGCTGGAGGCGCCGACGCTTTCGCCCTTTGGCCGGGATCAGGTCTATACCGGAACCAGGTTCGATAACGTCACGATCGAAAGCCAGATGCAGGTCATCCGGTCGCCTCTGCTGCTGTCACAGGTTGTGGATACGCTCGATCTGGACAGCCGTCCGACCTTCTGGGCGCCAGAGCGCAATGCCGTCGGTCAGACGCTTGCCGATGGCAAATCCGCCATCTTGGGAACCATGAAACAGGTTGTCCGTCAGGTGATGGGCGCCGAGGAAGCTGTGCCCGCCACCGATGCCGAACGGTTCCGGCAGGCGGTGGACAAGCTGCGCAACGACGTCACGGTGACCCGCAATGGCGTGACCTCGGTTCTGGCTGTAAAGGTCTCGGCCAACAGCCCCGAACTGGCCGCCGAAATCGCCAACGCCGTGGCGCAATCCTATGTGATGCAACGATACGACATGCGCCGCGCTTCGGCCGAAACGGCCGCGGACTGGTTTGAAAACCGGATGCAGGAATTGTCCGAGCAGGCGGCCGATGCCGAAAGCGCGCTGACGGCAGCCTCCGGGCTGGGCACGGCACAGACCGACCCCGGCACGCCCGACGCCGGGCCCCGTGCAGATGCCGTCGCCGCTCTGCGCGAAGCCATTTCGGCCCGGATCGCCGCGCTCGCCCGGTTCGATCAGACATCGCTCGCCATGCGATCGCTCAATCCGCTTGGCGTCCTGCCGGCGCAATCGGCCAGCCCGGCCTTCGCCGAGTTGTCCGCCGCCTACGCCGCCACGCTGGATCAGGAGGAGCGCGACGCACTGAACGCACAGGCCAAGGCTCTGTTGCCCGATCTTCTGGCGCAGGCACAGACCGCGCTCGATACCGCCACCTCCAACGAGGCGGCGGCGCGCGCAGAGCTGGACGAGGTCACGCCGACGCGTGTCGCAACCAGCGGCGATCTCGGAAGGCTCGAGAGCGAGGCGCGGATCTATCGCGAAATGTACGAAAACTACACGACGACCTACCTCAAGACGAAGGAACAGCAGACCTTTCCCGTGGTCGATGCATCAATCCTTGGCGTTGCACAGCCCCCCGAGGGCGCGAGCGGGCGAAGCGGCTCGCAGCTCTTGCTGATCGCGGGGCTTCTGGGACTGACCGTCGGAACGGGGGCCGCCTTTGCGCGCGAACAGGGCGACCGGAGCCTGCGCACGCGCACCGCGCTGGCGCGCGCCGTGGGTGGGCCCGTTCTGGGCCTTTTGCCCCCCGCGCGCGAGGTTCGTGGGTTTGAAAGCCTCGCTCAGACCCGAAAACTGCCCGAAATCGGGCTCCTGAAACCGCGGATCGAGGACATGACCTCTGGCGGTGAAGCCTCCAATGAACCGCGCACCAACATTGTGCCACTGCCCAAGCACCGCCTGGCGCTGGGAAAACTGCGCGGGCAGATGTCCCTGACCCTGACTCAGCCGTTGTCGCCCTACTCCGATACGGTGCGGCGCATACGGGTGGCCTTCGACACGCATTTCGCGCCCCGCCACAAGAAACGCGGCTCGGTAATCGGGTTCCTGTCCGACGACGGCACGCAGACGCGTTCGACGCTGGCGATGAACTACGCCGAGATGACGGCCGTGGGCGGGAAAAAGACGCTCTTGATCGACTTCGACTGGCTCGAGTCCTTTCTCAGCCGCACGATCACCCCGGGCGCCAGTTTCGGGATCACAGATCTCATGTACTCGATGAGCCCGAACTTTTCGCCGAACGACGTCTATTGGGTCGACGAACGGACGGGGCTTTTTTTCCTCCCCAATCGCGCGGTGGGCAAGAACGAACCGGTTGATCCCGCGACCTTCGACACGGCGTTGTTGACCATGTTGGTCGCCACGTTGTCGCGCGACTTCGATCAGATCGTCATCGACTTCCCCTCGCTCGGCGCCAGTGTCGATGCTGCGGCGTTGGCAACGGTAGTCGATGGGTTTGTCTGTGCCGCCGACTGGGGCATCTGCGACCGCAAGGCGCTGGCCCGCCACATGGCGACCAGCGGCATCCCTGTCGACAAGATCGTGGGCGCCGTCTTGGCCGGCGCGACCGAAGCCGACCTCGCCCGTTACGAAAGCGCGAGCTGAAAGGTCCCGGTCCCCTCGGGGTCCGGTTTACTCAAGGAGAACCATCATGCTTCCTTCGGTCATTTTCGTTGGTCCCACCAAATGCGGGACCACCTGGATCGACAGCTACCTGCGCGGCCGGCCCGAGGTCGCCCTTCCGGTGTTCCAGAAAGAGACGTTCTTTTTCGACAAGGCGTTTCATCGTGGGGTCGACTGGTACAAGGCCCAGTTCGGACAGCAGACAGGGATCGGCGTCGAAGTTGCACCATCGCTGTTTCACAAAGCTCAGGCCCGGGAAAACCTTGCGGCCACGATACCGGACGCAAAAATCGTGATCGTCTACCGCGACCCGCTTGACCGCGCTGTGTCGCATTACTTTCACTACCGAAAGGCAGGCGAACGGCAAATGCCCATCGCCGACATGGCCCGTGTCCACCCCGACATCGTCGAGGCGGGCCTGTTCAAGACTCATGCGGCCGTATGGGAACGTCTGTTCCCCGGCAAAGTCGCCTATCTCAAGTATGCCACGCTGAAATCTGACCCCCTCGCATTCTGCGAAGAGGTGTGTTCGATCATCGGCATCGAAAACGTCGGCAAACCCCAGCCGGCGTTGATGGGTCAGTTGGTCAACGCGGCGTCGATCCCTCGCTCGGCGTTCGTTGCTCGACTGACCCGTCGCTCTGCGGAAGCCGCGAGACGAATGGGCCTGCATGGTCTGGTCAACGCCCTGCGGCGGACAAAACTGAAGCAACTGGCGTTTTCCGGACGATCCGGCGTAAGCGACGAACGCTCATCTCTGGAACAGGATCTCGCGGCATTCGACGCCGTCTTTGCCGGAGAACGGCTTTAGGTTCTCCTAAGGCTTTCGGCATCCGGCAAAAGCACGTTCAACCCCGCGGACATCGGGTCGCGTCACTTGTCGCATCCCGCACTCCCATTCATTTATGTCAAAAGGCACCTTCCATGATCAAGACAGTCCTCTTCCCGGTCGCCGGACAGGGCACGCGGCTCTTGCCCGCCACCAAATCCATCCCCAAGGAATTGCTTCCGATCTACGACACGCCGGCGATCCAGTTCGGCATAAACGAAGCGATCGAGGCCGGCGCAGAGCGCCTGGTGTTCATCACGCATCCCGAGAAGGATTCGATCCTCAAGTATCTCGCCCATGACATCGACGCCATCGAAACGCTCCGGCGCAAAGGCAAGACGGCGCTGGCCGATACGCTCGATGCGACCGGGGTGCCCGCTGGCGTCGAAGTCGCGCTGGTGCTTCAGACCGAGCGTCTCGGGCTCGGGCATGCCATCATGCTCGGCGCCAATCACGTGCTGGATGGTCCGGTCGGCGTGATCTTGCCCGATGACGTGATCCTCGGGGCGAGCTGCCTGTCGGAAATGGCGCAGGGCTACAGTGGTGGCCACATGATCGCGGCAATGGAGGTCCCTGAGGACGAAGTGTCCAAATACGGCGTCTTTGACCCGATGGGCGAGCGGATGGGGCGGATGCAACGGTCGTCCGGCATTGTCGAAAAGCCAAGCCCCGAGGAAGCACCCTCACGACTCGCGGCTGTGGGCCGCTACATTCTGGATCCGTCGATCTTTCGGGTGCTGAAAAAGATCCCCAAGGGTGCGGGCGGCGAATACCAGCTCACCGACGCCATCGCACAAAGTGCCGAGGTGGTCGGGCTTACCGCCTATCACTTCACCGGCACACGCTATGACACCGGCAACCACGAGGGACTTCTGCAAGCCGCACAGGAACGTCGCCGGCTGCTGCAAGACTGAACTCACCCGGCGCGGGCTGCCTTTGTGGTGCGCCCGCGCATTTGACCGAGTCCATCTGAGCCTGCCCACCAGAAGCGGGGGCCAGTTCGCGAGGGATCGTCGTCGTGGATCGTGTCCGCCTAGTGAAGCAGCACATGTTTGGTCATGCTTCCAGGGAATACGTTCCCGCGCCAGACGCAAAGGACCAATCGGCGCAAACTAAGGCAAACCGGTTCACATCGCACTCGCTAAGTCATTGGTTTTTAATGATGCGAAATCTAGCCGGTTAACGGTAAAGCCCAGTGATATCAGTCAAGGGACACGGACTGCAAATCCGTCCACACCGGTTCAAGTCCGGGACATCCCCTCTGATGTGTCCCCCGCTTCACCGCAAAGGCGGGCAACCGCCCATTTGTCGGGGGCGAGATCGGCCCTCGGCACTTTCCGTTTGGGACAGAAGCCGGGGGCTCGGCCGGATCCTTCGATTTCCACGCTCGCCTCGGCCGACGGCCCCGCGCAGACGGCGCGGCGGCAGGGCTATATCGATCTCGTCGAGAATGGGCAGTTCGATCAGGTGGTCGAGGAGCGCATCCCGATCCTGTTTCCCGAAGAAAAGCGCAGCGACGCGCGCCTGCTCGGCATTGCGCGAAAGATGGCGGCGGACACCGGCGCCGACACCTTCCTCGCGCAGCAGCGCGCGATCATGGCGCGCATCGACAGCCGCCCGCGCCTCGGCGAGATTGCGGTGCCGACCTTGCTGATCTGGGGCGACAAGGACGGCATCACCAGCCGCGCGCACCATGACGAGATATTGGACGCGATCTCCGGAGCAAAGCTCGAGGTCATCGCGGGGGCCGGGCATCTGCCGACGGTCGAGGCACCGGAACTGGTGGTGCCGTTACTGACCGCATTTATCGACGGCTGACCTCCCCTCCC
>LULQ01000025.1_pt1 | contig 52387 bp, 61 predicted proteins | sample 728091 | NCBI WGS metagenome assembly LULQ01 (sample SAMN03860285, study PRJNA289734) | marine metagenome | biome: seawater column; feature: ocean; material: water; isolation source: Red Sea water column Station 149 - depth 10m | place: Saudi Arabia: Red Sea | collected 2011-10-15 | depth 10 m
TATGCACGTAAAGATGATGTAAAAGATGATGTGCATGAGTTGATGGATGCACTAAGAAGATTAGAAGATAAGTTAGACAAAGTATTGATGGGAAGTAGATAATGGCTGAAGATGACAAGTTAAAAGGTAAAACTGGAAAAGAACTTGAGAAAGCTATTCTGCAACAACAAGCAGGTAAAGCCGATCAAGATACTTTAAAACCGTCACAAACATTAGATTTAGAAGAAAGAGAAGTTAAGGATGATGAACTTCTAAAAAGTAAAGATTATGACATTCCAGATATAAGAATAGATGATCCTAAAAAATTAGATCCTAAAGATTTTCAACAGGACTCTCCTGAAAAAACAACAGCACCAAAGTATGATGCTACGCAAGTCGGTAAGATTGGTGAAGTAAAAAAAGTCACAGGTGAAGTATCTGATAAAGCTGTAATTGATGCAGCACAAGGTTCATTATCAGAAGGTGCTTTAGCCGCTGCAGCCACAGAAGAATTAGATGTAAGAGCTACCGTCAAATACCAGATGGCAGAGTTATTCAAAGGTATAGAAGAAGGAACAGAATTACCTGCATGGGCATCTCCTGCTGTTCGTAAAGTATCAGCAATCATGGCACAAAGAGGATTAGGTTCTTCTAGTATGGCTGCGTCAGCAATAACACAAGCTGTATACGAAGCAGGTATACCGATCGCTGCACAAGACGCAAACAAATATGGTGCAATACAACTGCAAAATTTAAATAATAGACAGCAGGCTGCATTACAAAATGCAACAACTACTGCATCTATGGATATGGCTAATTTAAATAATAGGCAAGCTGCAGCCGTCAATAATGCAAAAACGTTTCTTGCTATGGATATGCAAAATTTAACAAATGCACAGCAAAAAGCTACAATAGATTTTCAAACAACAACCAGTTCTTTGTTTACTGATGCAGCGTCAGACAATGCGGCCAAACAGTTCAATGCAAAAACACAAAACGAAATTGATCAGTTTTTTGCAGAGTTGGGATCACAAGTTGAAACAACAGCGTTAAATAGAAATGTTGCTCTTGAACAAGCTAATATATCACAAGCTACAGCCGTAGATCAATTCAATGCACAAATGGTTTCACAAAGAGAAACATTTAACTCAAATGCACGCAGACAAATTGACGCATCAAATGCTGTTTGGAGAAGAACTATCAACACAGCGAACACGGCTACACAAAATGAAGAAAATAGAACAAACTTACAATCATTATTAAATATGTCTCAATTAGCACAAAACAATCTATGGCAATTATATAGAGATCAAGCAGCTTGGAGTATGCAAACAAGTGAAAACAACTTAGATCGGGCCCACAATGCGGCCATGCAGGCTGCGGCTATATCAGAGAGATCAGATTTGTATGATAGTAAATTTGACGATTTTTTAATTATAAAAACTATAGACAACATATTTACATAAGGATTTAAAAATGTTTCCAACAAGCGTAGGTAATCTACTTATTGGTGCTGCAATATCAAAAGGCACAGAATATGTAAAAAATGAATACTTTCAAGGTAGTTTCTTGGATAGAGGTTTAAAATCGATTGGATCAAGTTTTGGTATTGATAAATTTTTTGGAAAAGACCCTGTTTCTCAAGCTGCGTTAGAGGTAGGAAAAGACTTAGGTGGAAAAGTAATTGAAGAATTACTTAATCAGGGTTTAGGATTTGATCCTAGAACAGGTCAAAACATGCCTACCATAGATGTACCTGAAGGTGATACATTTAGATCTAAGTATGATATACAAAAAGCTAAAAACTATGGTGGACTTCCTCAAGGATCAAGACGAGTTATAGACAATGCTTTTGATGATCCAGTTGTTGAAAACATAGCAATGAAGTATACTGAAGCAAGGATGCCTAAAATGAGAGTCGTAGAACCTACCGTAAGATTATCTTCTTTGGGTGCTTTAGGAAAAGGTCAAATTAAAAGTACAAAGATATAGGTAAAGTATGTTAGATAAAATAAAAGCAATGTCTGCACCCCCCGGTCATTCTTTAACAGGAGAACCGGGCAAGTGGGCGTGGGAGCAACCCCCTAGATTTTCTGATCCAAACGATGCCATAGATTTTATTACAGAAAAATTAGACAGAACAATCCCACAAAGAGATATGTTAAGAATGATGACTGCAGGCATAACAATAGAAGAAATAGTGAATCAAATATCTTTTAAAGGTTTTATGCAAGGAACATTTAATCCTGATGTAGCAGAATTAATAAAACCTGCATTAGCTATGTATCTTTTGAAGTTATCAATAGACAATGGGTTTACTCCTAGATTATTCATAGAAGAAGAACAAGAACCTCAAGTCTCTGATGAAACATTCTTTTCAATAATGAAACAAAGAAACCCTGAAATGTTTAAAGTCATGAATGAACAAATAAATGAAGAAGCAAGATTAGAAGAAGAGTTTGCAATGAAAAAAGCAGAAACTATGATAGAAGGCGTAGACGATGACGAGGGTGGGTTTCTTAATGTTCAAGACGAAGAGCAAGGAGTAGATTCTGATGATAGCTGATCTTTTATTATTAGGAGCTTATGCAGCATCCACTAAAATAAAATCTAATAGATTAAAAGCAAATGCTGCAGCAGTAGAAAAACAAAAAAACGCAGTAACGAACTTTGGTTTTAGTAAATCAAAAGGCATTTTTCCTATGCCGTCAGGCTACAAATTAAAAAGTGATGAAACACATCACGGATTTATGTTTCAAGGTAAATTTACGAAATCAGAAGTTTTAGATAAAAGCAGAACAGATATTTACGCACATCCGTATATTGAAGGAAAAACAATCACTCAAGAAGGATATAATAAGTATTTACAAGACAAAAATATCCCAGATATTAAATCAAAACCCCTAGTTAAATTAGTGGCACAAAGAGGCCCAAACAACGAACTTTTTGAAATTGACGATAATTTTTTTAATCAAACAAAAGAAAAAAAAGCTACGAAAAAAACAAAAGTTGTAAGTGGTTATTATGACAATAATAATAATTTTAAAACAGACGGTAAAAAGCCTGCAACTCATAATCAGTTATTAACAGAGGACACAGATGGTAACATAGAAGTTACCCTACCAGAACTTTTAAAAAAACCAGAGAAAACTAAAGTTGCAGATTTAATTGAAGAAGAACAACTTTTAGATAAAGATAATAATCCAACAACCAATCCTAAAGAAGCTTTGTTTGTACAAACGTTTAAAACTGTAAACAATAAAAAAGTAATAATTAAAACAGAACCTTTTAAGCAGGGTGATCCAGTTCCTAAAACTATATTTTTTAGCTCCACTAAAGACGGTAAAATTGGAATTAGATTAGATAGTCAAGTTAATGCTGATTTTTATCAAAAAGTTAGGGTTTTTCCAGACGGTAGGGAAGAAGCAGTCGAACCTCCTGTAGCTATCGATCTTGCAAAAACTATACCAGAGAGTCAAGCTAAAATAATGTTTGACATAGAATTTATGGAAGATGGTAAAGTAAAAGCAGCATCAGTCACACAAAAAGAATACATAGAGAGAAAAAACAAAGGTCAAGAAATAAGACTTGTGGGTAGACAACGTTTCAATGAAAAGGGTGAGCCACAAGCCTATGAGCCTTACACTGCTACAGGTTCTAAAAAAGCAGTGGAAACAGCTATGGAATCAGAAAATGTATCTTCTTCATACCTTTTTGATACAGGTGAAAAGTTATCAGGTAATTTTAAAAACAAGTTTGTGGGAACTTCTTTTTCAACTAATAAAATGGGAGTTGAAAATTTAACTAAAGTAGATGCTTTTTTAGCAAAAAACCCATTTGTAATAGCTCAAATTAATAACGACCCCACCAAACTACAAGGATTTCAAACTGAAATTTTAAATAATTTAGAAACATATTTTGAACCTCCAATAAAACAAGGTGAAAGAATATTTGCACCAAATAAACCTGCAAGTCCACAAGATGCTTCTGACAAAGTTGCTCAAAATTTTAAACAGTTAGCAAAAATAAAAGGCGTGCTAGGTATGAATGGTATAGCTGCTCAAGCATCGGATATGGTTTCTGCTAGAATGGTTGAACAATTTAAAACAAATAACTTAAAAAAACCAAACGAAGATGGATTAGTTATTCAACTTAAAGTTGAACAGAATGGAGAAAAGGGAACTGTATTTTTTAACGCTCCTTACAATAAAAAATATAATAAAATTATGCCGAGAATAATGGAAGCCATAAGCAATGCTCATGTGGGTGGAGCAGAGAATATACAAAAGTTGGCTTCTAGTCTTATAAGGTATGAAGTAGATGAGGTTACTGGCTTACCCATAGAAGAAGATCAAGGAGATGGTACTTTTAGATTAGTGCCTGCTAAAGTGCAACCAGAATTAGATTTTATAATGCAACTTGAAAGTTCACAAATACCTAATTTAACTGTTCAAGGTAGACCTGCTACACTGTTTGATGCTTTTATAAATATAGTATCTCCGTTTCCTGATCAAGCTCCGTTATCTGGCAGTCTGAATCCAAATGTTGAAAAGCTTGTTAAAAGAAAAATAGCTTTACTAACAAGAGCAAATTTTAAGAAAACTTCTAATTTAATTGAACAGTTTGTTGATGCGACAGGAGAGACTACAGAAAACTTAATAAACGGTACTTACGGAGATAGTTTAAATAGTCAAAAAGTTCAAATGGATTTAGAAGGCAAAGAGACATCATCATACAATGGTATTACTACAATAGACTCCATACTTGGCACATACGAAGTTATGGTTGATGGTCAAAAAAGATTTATAGATATTAACTCTGTTCAAGGTAAAATAATTACAACACTTGCAGGTGGTGCTAAAGTTTTAAATAAAGGTTTTAACTTTCTTACAGGTGGTAAAAGTTTTGTTGATTTAGCAACGGCAGATATTGACGAAATAAATTCATCCTTAGTGAATCAATCATCAGTATACGATATGGAAAACCCTGATGATGAAAAAGAACGAGCTGCAAGAAAAGCCAATGAAGAAGAATTTAATAATATAAAAAGACTAATGAGTGGTGACTACGAAGCGTTTACTGCATTTTCAAAATACATGCCTGAGTCTCTGCGTAGACAATTTGAAAATAAACAAGTTACCAAAGAAATATTACGTAAATTAGCCATACGTCAATATCACAAATATATGCTTGCTTATCAACTTGCCGCAGCCATACAGGGTGGAACAGGTGGTAGAACCATATCTGACCAAGACGTTCAAAACATACTTACAGCTTTGAACTTTGGAACTTTTACAGATGCTCGTTATGAAGTAGCCACTTTAAAAGAAGCTAGAAATATGTTAGTGCAGATATATGATTACAATAGTGCGTTGAGACAAAGCACACAGCCAAATAAACAGTTTGCTGCACTAAAAGCTAGACAAATACTTATGACAAATTTAAATGATCAAAGTGGTGGTGTTATGTTGTCTTATAATATAGAAAATCCTAAGTTAACAGTTGGAATGAGAAGAGATTTTATTATGAATAAATTAAAAAATGTTCCATTTGATTATAGAGGAACAGCTAAAAAAACAACTGGTAAAGTAAGTAAATCTGCGGCCCAAAAACAAAAAAGACTTCTTGAATTTATTAATCAACCCAAAAATTAAAAAATAAGGTAAAGCATGGAACAAGACTCTAACAAAGTAGTTAAAACTTCAGGTGATTTTTTAGGTTTTAATAAATCACAAGCTATAACTGGTGTTACCAAAACATTTGAAAAAGGAATAATACCCGGAACCTCATCTGTTATAAAGCGAGACATCACTGTAGATCCTACAAAAGTACAAGAGTTCGTAAAGATAGAGGATGTTTATAATACAACCAATCCAGAAATGAGAAAAGAGATAGCAGGATTCATAGGATACAGAACAAAAGATGAAGTGGGTGACATCGTTGATGTTGATGGTAATTTTAATTACATTCCTTTTTCAGGCGATATAAGTGACTTTAAAAAATCACAAGATATAGACGTTGATACAAAAATTAGATCAATGAATTTAGCAGGTGCAACTCATTTTGTTTTTTTAGATGAAAACGACAAACCTGATCTTGTACCCATACCTTATGATGTGGGCATACAAGAATTTTTTAAAGAAAAGAAACCACCTCCTTCAGGAACAGAAATGTTGTTTCAAATGCAATTCCCTTTACAAATGGAAGCAACTCGTGATTTACCAAGAAGAAAAATAAGTGAAGATCAAGGCAGATTAGGTGACTTTTTTGGATTAGCTCCTTTTATGAAAGGAACAAAAGTTGGAGTAACTTTAGATGCTATGCTTGGAACTAACTTTGATTCCGATGGAGCTTTAATAAGATTAGCAAAACAATACGATAAAGTGTTAGCTAACGCAGGTTTGAATAGCAGACAAAGGTACGGAATACTTAAAGAAAGAATGGCAAACAAATTTGCTGACTTACAAAACATAATGGGATATGGCAGAAGAGGAGTTCGATTTGGGATTGAAGCTCCTATATTCATAGCAGGTGAAACTTACGACATTTTAACTGAAGCTATAAAAGCATCACCTCTGGGTAAAAATTTAAAAGATGAAGATATTCCGTTCAAAACAGGGATTGCTGACACTGTAAGTCGTGTTAATTTTTATGATATGATAGCACCTATGCAAGCCGCAATAATTCAAGACGGATTTGCAGATAAAAATATAAAAATAGATTTAGGCACAGCAGAGCTTCTTGCATCTATGTTTAGTTCTACTGCTCCTAGAGCCATCGCTCAAGCCACAGAGATAGGAGTTCCTAGTGAGATTGCAAAAAAAGTAACCATGTTCTTTGGTAAAAAAACATTGAAGCAATACAAACGATATGTTGCTGAACAAAAAGCTAGAGAAACAGAGGATAATGTTAAACCTCTTAATGATGCTGAGTTATTTAACAAGTTTGCTGATTATAAAAGAGGTGGTCTGCCTTTTTACAACGATGCTCAAGTAGGAAATTTGCCTATAGCAGGTAAAGTATTTAAATTTATTAATGGTATGCGTACAGGTCCTCAAATAATTCAAGGACTACAAATAGATGAAGCTGCTAAAAGTTTACGAAATAGACCAGACGTTGTTAACGCATTTAACACTCACGAAAGATTATTAAAGCAAAGAGAAAATTTTGTAGATACTTTAGAAGGCAAAGCAAAGACTTTACAACAAGAAAAAAGTATAGGTTTGTTAGATAGACAAATACAAAATGCTCAAGATGAATTACATGCCACTATAGTAGAATCAACAGTTCCAAAATTTATTAGAGATATATCTAAACAAAACAAATACATGATCATAGGTGCAAGCACTATGGGTCAACTTGGTCAAGAGACTGAAAGTGGTGATCCTCAAGTGTTTGAAATGATAGGATTACTGACTGGTCTAACTTTAGCTATGACATCCAATAGTAGATTCTTTATTGGAAAGATGCGAGGTGTTGCAAATTATATGGGGTTTGATAACAAACAATTAAATTTAGCTGAAGAGTTAGCTAAAAGAGTAAATACGTTCTCTCCTGAATTTGCTCAAAAATTACAAACAAGAATAAAATACATTGATGGTTTACAACAAGAAATGAAATCTTTAGGTGTATCTGATGATGTTTTGAAAATGAGTTTTGCTAAAATGTCTAATTTAGCCATACTACAAAGTTTAGAAGAGACATCTAGAATAGATATATCTCTGAAAAAGGTTAAAAATTTTGGCAGTGTTGTTGAAGATTTGAGTACAATACAAGACTTAAAACAAAAAACTATTCAAGAATTAAAGGGTGCTGTGCAAAATATAACTGCATTGACAAAGGATAATAACACAGAAGCATCAACCAAATTAATTAATACTTTTAACGAAGCAATAAACTACGGAGAGAAAAGGCTACAAAATTTAACAAATGATTTAGATGTAATAGATAGACATCAAAAAAACAAAATTAAATCAGCCATACTAAACTCTAGTGGTAATGTTCAAGATAGTCCTATAGATGCAGAGGATATAAGCACATCATATAGTAGGACTTATAAACTTGGTGTTAGAAAATTAGATTTTAACAATTTAACAGATATTGAAACTGTTAACAAAAAAATAGATGACGAAATAAATCAAACACTAGAAACAAAAGCCAAACAGTTAAGAATACCAACTAGATTAAAAAACGCAAAAAGACAAGTTAAAAACTTTGAAAAAGAAACTAAAAGATATAATGCTGACTCCCCAACGTATGATACATCTGGTGATTTGTTAGTTGCATTTGTAGAAAACAAAAGGCATCTTGAAAATGCAAATGTAAGTGCAGGTTATAATCTTTTAGACAAATCAGAGTTTTATTCTAGTGGTCGCAAAGTCATGGGAAGAAACGCTCAAGTGGAAGGTATGGATCTACTAGAAGGTTTTATTGAAAACATACCCAAAGATGAAACAGAGTTTTTTAAAGCAGCGGCAGGTAATACTATTAGTTCTACTTTACAATCCCAAATATTTAAAGGATTTAACGTTGCTGCCGAAGAAACTTTAAATAGGTTACACAGTAAATTAGCTGATGCAGGCAGAGCCACAGAAAGTGTAAAAGAGTTTGTGAATGATATTATATTAGATGCAAGTCCTGAATTGTTAAATAAAATAAATTATCTGCCAAAGTCTTTACAAGCTGTGTACATATTAAGAAAAGAAGGTGAAGAAATAGGTTCTGAACTAGATTCATTGCCATTAAATTTTGATCAATTAAAAGACATAAAATCTGCTTTTTCTAGGTTGCAAAATAAATACTTTGACAGATTGGCTCAAGGTGGTGGTAGACTTTCAAATGCTTTTTCAAATTTAAAAAACAAATCAACTAATAAATTTAGTGAATTTAAAATAAACTTTGGTGAAGAAAACAGTGAGTTTGTTGGTGATTTATTTATAAAGGACTCTAAAACAGATTCATTAATACCAGTTAAAAATATTTTACAAGATGCAGATACAAAACATCAAACATATATGAATAGATATTTTGACAACACAACTAATTATAACAAATTATTTAAAGGTAGAAACAAAGTTGAACCAAACAAAAACGCACCGTCAGGTTTAACATTTGGTAATTCTCCTCATACTTGGTTTGATTTTGAAAAGATATCTAATCTTACTCCTGACAGAATGTTGGAGTTTAAGGATGATTTTTACAAATTGGTTGGAGATTATAAAAATAGACAATACAGTATTAATGTAAATTCTCCTGCAGGTAAATCTTTAAAAAGTATTCTTGAGCTTAAAATGGCTCAATACATAGAACAAGTTGCCGATCAAGGTCGTATAAATAATCCAGAGTATCGTAGAAAATTATTAAAAATTCAAGAAGCTTTCACAGCCGTAGATGATCAAGGTAAAAAAGTTACTTTAATTGATGCACAAAAAGTAGAAAAAGATATATTTTCTTTTTCACCATCCAATGTTAGAGCAGATATAATTGAGGGAAACTATGTGAATATGGGCAATAGGCTTGAGTTTTTAGCACGAACGCAAACAGCAAAAGTAACCAGTGAGATAAATGATTTAAAAGATATACAAAGAAAATTAAGAAGTGTTATGCCTTTTGATGTAAAAAAGGGAAATAGTTTAGCACAAGCAATGACAGAGAATCCAACAAGACTTAGAGAAGTAAAAGATGGTCTTTTAAAATTTTATGGTGGTAAAAAAACAAAACAAGAAATAGATGATTTAGTATCAGAAGCTTACTTAGAAGATATACTTAATCAAAGTTTTACACCAACTGGCACTATGACTGTTGAAAATGCAGAGAACATAATACCTGACGTTAATATGAACATGGATAGATTAAAAGATTTGATCGGCTTTGATGACCCAAATAGACGTGAAATGGTAAAAGAGATTATTGGTGAAAAAAGATTTAAACGATTTGATGCTCTTGTTAAATTTGCTTCAGAAAAATTTAATGACGAAAAGATGGCTGCAAACGTGACAGGTATACCAAGAAACTTTTCTGTTGAAAGTTACATTAGTAGATTCTATTCTATAAACAGAGGTGTTATATCTGCACGATATGTTGGAACTGAAGCTGTTCTACAACAATTCAGATTGAAAGGACATAAACTTTTCAAAGCTATTATCGAAAATGAAGATGCTGCACAGTTGTTTTTAGAAACTGTTAAATCAGGTAAACCATTATCTGGTGAAAAAGAACTTCAATTTTTCAACGCTTTGACAACAGCTTTATTTAAAGTTAATCAAGAGCTAAAAGAAAGAGTATATCCTGAACAAGATTTATATCTTAACGACAAAGATTATAAAGCAACCTTTACTCAATACGATGATCAAATACCCTTAGAAGGGGTGTCTTTAAATCCACTCAAATAAGGAGAAATTAATGAAACAAAAAAATAAAGAATTAGCTGCAATGTATGGTGATCCTAACAAAATAACAAGAGGTGACATAATTACTGCGGCCAAGAAAAAAAGTGGTAAAAAAGAATACAATAACGGACAACGTAAGTCCGTTGCGTACGGTGGCAATATAAGAAAGCCTATGATGTTAGGTGGACTTGCTGAGCAAAATAAATCTCAGGGAGTAATGACACCTAAAATGAGTGACGGTATGGGCATGATGACTCAACAAAAGAAATTTGGTATGGGTTATAATCTTGGTGGTGCTATCAAGAAGTTTGAAGGCAGAAAATAAGCTTTAAATATAATTCCGTGATCCACTCATTATATCATCACCACACTTCCTAAGGTAACGGAGCAGTGATGCAACCTGACTTGTGCCACTATACATAGGCAAACCAGTATTCAACTCTCGTTCGAGATCTTCAGGTTTGACTGCTTCGTAGTTCATCTCCACATTCCCCTCTTTATTTAAATACGCTTCTAACACAAATAGCTTTGCTCTAGTTTTTGATTTCATGGCAAGGACTCAACTGACTTATCTGTAAATTGTAACAGTCGGCTTTGAATGTATAGCCGTTGTTATAATCAATATCCCCTTTTCTGTATAGGGTAGCTTCTTTGTAAAAGTTATGCTTGGAGATGCCACCAAGAATCCAAGCCTTTGTTAAATCTGTAAGTATGCGAACAAACACATACGCATCACAATCTTGTTTAGTTCCATGCAACGCTACAGAACAATCATAGTGGGGTTGTGGTTTAGAGTTGCAACGCTTGGTCTTAACATCTATACGCATCCCATCCTTAACTAGATCATAATCGTATGTATTTATTTGCTTTGCATTAATACTATCAGCAACAACCAACTCCCCTATCGCACCTACAACGTTGCTAGTGCCACCTGTAATACTTCCCTGCAATATGCCCACAGTAGAAGCTTTTTCCCTCGCACGGTTCATATAGTCGTCATTGATCGGTATCTCTATCATTAGCTTGCACTCAAGTCCACGACTTCGCAGGCATCTGCAGTGCATGCTAACTCACGAGATCCACTTGTATTATCTTCCTTTTCATACATAGAGAACTTAGTCCAGTCGAGTGATGTTGGCACACGCCCATTCCATTCGAGATATTCATCTGCATCTATGTCCTGATAAGGAGCTTGTTGATAGGTGTGATCAGAGAACGGCAAGAACGATACCCCTGATGCAATATCAAAGTTATCATACAACCATGCACCCACTTCCATCCACTCTTCTTCCTTTACAGAAATAGTAACGGATGGTTTGTGTTCACACCAGTTAAGTGCATAGAGTTTCCATAACTCTAGTTGCTCTATTGCACTCATCTCTGTTCTAGTGACTGCACCACTAGGAGATTTCATAGGAAACGAAAACACAGTAACACTATCAGGTTTTGTGATATCAGCTTCGTTAGGTATACCTTCCTCTTTCATAAACTGTGTGAGTGGATCTTTGTTATCTCCACGCACAGTTCTTATATAAAAAGGATTATGTCTAGCGTGTATACCTGACGCTGAATCAGTGAGTTGAGATACTGTACCACTTGGCTTCACACATGTGATAGCTGTACTTCTTGGTATGCCAATAGCATCTGCGTACTCTCTGTTTGTATCGATTGCAACTTGTTTCATTTCTTGTAGCCAAACCTTTGAGTCTGTCATCTTTGACAAGACATTGTGATCCATGATACCAGTTAATGATACACCAAGCAACCTTTCTTCTTCTGTGTTTGTTTTCCAAACTTTACGTAAATACTTTAGATCTGTAAGAGTAGATTGAAATGTACCCAAGATTGTTGCAACTCTTACCTTAGATCGTAAACTCAATAAGTCATCACCCTCACGGACTACAACCTCTGATAAATTACAAAACTGATATGGTCTAAGTATAATCTCACTGCATGGGTTAGTACCCCACATGTGACCAGTCTGTCGTCTGCCATTTTTTGCAACTTGTTCATCTGCAGCCTTACGGTTGAACATACCACGTTCGCCTGACTTTGACTCATACAAAGCTAACCACTCTCTCATGTAAGTTTCCATAGCAGGCTTGCCTTTGTAAGCTACAGAGTTGTTTGCCAACGCTCTTTGACCGTTTGCGTTCCACCACTCTCCTGCTTTTGCATGAGCCATTTGGTCATCATTCAAGTTAGACAGACTAATGAGTGCAGATCTTCTTACTCCACCTACAACAACAACCTCTCCAACTTTGCACATGATATCATGACACTCTACTGGAAACAACTTTCTTCCCTTTGCAGCTTTGAATTTATCAATAGTGAACTTAAATAAGTTAACAAGAGGATCAGGTCCTGATGCTCTCCCACCCATAATCTTCAGCTTTGCACCTGCAGGGCGTATCTTAGATACATCCCAAGATGGTATCATTCCTGAATAGAGTAAAGCCACAAGTTCACGAAATGCTTTTGCCCACCCTGCTTTACTATCATCCACAACAATCACCACATCAGACTCTTGCATGTTCTCACTAATGATAGGTAACTTATCAACGTTCTCTCGTTCAACGCTGAAACCTACACCAGTGCCACACATAAGAATGTACATAGCTTCATCGAAAGATCTTGGACTATCCACTGGCAGATAACTACAGTTATAACCACAAACGTTATCTCGCTTTAGTGCAGGTCCTGCAGTCATCAACGCTCTCATGGATGGCATAACACTAAGATTAGTTATGTACTCATCTATGGCGTGCTTATCACCTTTTTTCATTTTGTAGTTATGCTTTTCTAACAAAGCATCTTCCATAAAATCTACATACCGAGAGACTGTCTCACCCCAGTTTTCTCTTCTTCCTTCTTCTTCAAGCCAACGAGCATACCTAGATTTATGTATGAACTCCTGATAAGATGTTGGTAACATGTTAGACGACATTCTTTTCCCCTTTTTCTACTGTTTCAATTAAACGGTTTAAATACCACCGTGCTTTTTCCAAATCTTCTACACCATTTTTATATTTGTATCTGCATATATATTTTAAAATGTTGCCTTGAAGATATGATTCAAATCCATCTTGTGTGACGGATTCAATTACGTCTATGGTTTCAATAGTTGCTTCATTATAGTGTGCAGGATTGTTTACCATATCTAAATTATCTGATTGCATATTAGCTTGTTCTTCTTTCATTCTTTTCCTCATGTACTCTATATGTCCTAACATTACTTTTTGTTAAAATCAACTTTAATAACATTATCTTTGTATTTTATTTTCTTACCTTCTTCATCAAGCACCTCACCAAATATTCTTTTGCTTGTGTAGTTAAAGGCAAGCTCTGACATACCAAAGTTGAATACCTCTTCACTTTTACCAGTAAGTATCCCCACAAGACCCTCATGTATAACTGATCCAACACTGTGATCTGTTTCGTTTTCGTACTTGTTGCCAGTTGTATCGTATGCGTGCATCTTAAATTTATCATCTCCTACATCGGTAAGTATGATGTAGTAATGACCTTTCTTTAAATCCATTTTCTTTACAAATTCTACTATCTCATCTTCATCCATTTTTAAACCACTCCGTAGGTATAGACTTCTCTGCCCACCTGAAGTCATGCTTATTGCACCAATCAGCGTAGGTTGTTCGACTACCTTTGTATATCTTGTTTCGTGCGTTCATAAAAACAAATCGTATATCAAGATCTTTGTGTTGCTGTTTTACCAAAGCCATCTTCACTCTGTCTGCTTTATCTAGATGACCCTTTGCTTCTATGTAAATATCACTTTCTACTAAATAGAAATCAGGTGTGTAAGTTCTTGGTTTCGGCACATACAAAAACTTCTTGGACTCATACTCAAATTTGACTTTGTTATCAGCCAAACCCTTTGCAAGTTGCAACTCAAACCGTGATCTAAATCGTAATCGTTTCATATATTCTTTTTCAACCCTAGTGATTGTAGCCGTTTTTTTACGTACCCTGCCAGTTTGGGGGATTGTTTTTCTAAAATAGGTATCTCTTTTGTTAAGTGAAGTATCGGAAGGCATACTACTTTACCCTGATCGCTAACGTAACGTATTGTTTGAAATTCATTTTCTACCTTTACTATATCTCGTTGTTCAGTAAGAGAGGTGAGAGTTCCATTGTCTGAAAAGTTTTCACGAAGAGTAAGGGGAATACCTCTTTCATGTTGACGTAAAAAAACAACGTCTCTCCCACCCCCAGTCTCCACATGGGAGTCTATATAAACGTGGTACAAGTCCTCGTTTAATCCTAAAAGATCTATGTGAAATTGATGTACATAAATAATTGACATTATAATGCTTTCTTTTTCAATCTAGAGTACCACACTTGTGGTGGCTGTTTAGCCTTTGATGTTATTTTATCGTGCAGCACTGCATCTTTCCAACAGTGTGCTTTGAAACTACACATAGTACAAGGCTTGGGCAACAACTTGTTACCAGTTCTTACTTCTTGTCCATCTTCTTTGTATGTTTCAAACACATCTTTAAATGGTACTTTGAACTCTAATGACTCATCGGTTAGTATCTTAATTCTTTTTTTAGCATCAGCTAAGTATTCTTTTCTATCATCTGCTTGCCACTCAGGTGCTTCAACAACAGCAACTTCTCCACTTGATTTGTTTATAACTATCCAACCACCAAACGGCAACCCAGTTGCTTCTCCATATAGATGACCTTGCATGATGTATCCAAACGGATCATCTTCCTTTATCTTCTCATATCCACCGTAACCAGTGTACTTAAATTTAAATGCCCACTCACTTGCAGACTTTACATCCCAAACTTTCTCTTGTCCAAACTCATCACGTATAATTAAATCTAATGTGCCACTTACATCTGTTCCATCTATCGTAAGCTTAACTGCTTTCTGTTTAGCCACGATATCAACGCCTGCTTGTTCAAGCACAAGCACGGCTATAGACTCTACTATATCCCCAAATAAAAACGTAAATAAAAGATTGTATTTTGTTTCTTGTTCTATGCCACGTTTCTCAAGCAGTTGTTGACAGACTGGTCTGCCTAAACCTGACATTCTTATCTTGTAGCTTTTCTCTTTGTTTAGCTGTACAGTCACAGCATCTTTGCACGATTTTGCAAACTCCAAAACGGCTTCAGGGGGAAGAGTTACTTCCCCCCTACTAGCACGTTCCATATAGTCTTGGATTTTAAACTGGAGTAGCATTGAAATCGTTTGCCAAGCTATCGTCTGAATCTACAATTTGTAGTTTAGATGCATCTCTGCTCTGTTCTAATACAGACTGATTAGCTGCCTTGACAGTTTCAGCAAACTTTTTCATTAACTCCTTATCTTGATCTGTTATATCAGTTTCGCTTTTTAAAGTAGGAACTGGTGTCCAGTAAGTAACCGATCCCTTCTTCTGTTTAGCCGTTGCCATATTGATCCAACATTTCTGCATGATCTTCTTTTGTTTGGTAAGGCTTTCAATAAAATTCTTCATCGGCACGAACCCTGACTTTTTGAAATAAGCAACGACTGGATGGCTTTCGATCTTGACTGCTTCTTTGTTACCCTTGACAAAATTGCCTGAAATAACGCAATACAACACTTGATTACACACTGCAGTACGTGATTGCAACTTGACTGGATCATCATCACTTAGTTTCTCTTCCTCTTGTGGAGATAGGCGACCACACTTATTGCCACCCTCTGTGTCAGGAAAGTCGCCTGACATAGTAGGCTTCTGTACAGATTTGCACTTGAAGTTACCTAGTTCAGGATCGAATACGCTCCACTCATAGGTTCGTAATATTGGTCTAATTAAGACTGATTTGGCGTAGACCATTTCGCCCTCATACATCATCTTCCAATCACCACGAGTGAGTGTGTGACCATCTTCAGTCTCAATATCATAGTTTATGTTTAGTCTTGAGAGTCCTTGATTTGACTTTGAAACAGTAGACTGCCCAGTTAAGTTCATCAAAGATTCAATGTCGTCATTACTGAAAGATCCAACAATGTTATCAATTTCAGTATTCATAGTTTGTACGTTTGTGTCCATTAAATTTATCCTTTTCTATTTAGTTTAAGGTTAACGTAATCAGAGGTTACAGTTCTACTTCAGATAAGTCAAGCCAATTATTTCCTATTTTTAATTCTATACCAACTGGCATGTCATATTCTAAGCCATACCTACGTTTCGTCTCATTTGGCAAACACAACATAGCTTCAGTTAATACTTTAATACACTGATCTTCTTCGCTTGGATGCACATCAAGAACGATAGAATCATGGACTGTGTTGCATATAACTGACTTCATTTGTTGCTTTCTCATCAGTCTATCTAGCCTGACCAACGCAATAGGCAATAGATCAGCCGTAGCGAACCCCTGAACAGGGTAATTACATATAGCAGTACGATTGGTAGCTGAACCCCACTCTGTCCACCTAGCATCAGGAAACGAGTATTCTCGACCTGACGGTAATTTAACGAGTTTTGTAGTCACGGCTTCTTTTTCAAGCTGTTTGTGCCACTCACTAACTTGCTCATACTTTTCTTTGAACCTTTGATAATATTGCTGTTGACTACGTGTGCCACTCACACCACCATACAAAGGTTTGAATGTGTGTGCTTTAGCTTCTTGTCTAGAGCAACCTATGATGGATGCTGTATAGCTGTGAACATCTGTGCCTTTTTCTACATCATCATACACTTGTTTATCTTTTGCAAGAAAGCCTGCCACCCTGAACTCTAACTGTGAGTAATCGCCTTCAAGTATTTTGCCACCATCAAATCTACTTTCAACAACCTTACGTATGGCAAACGTTGAACCACGTGGCATGTTTTGAAAGTTAGGATTACGACTAGATAGCCTACCAGTTGCAGTTACACATTGCATGAACTCAGGATGTATGAAACTGTCATCATCCACATTGTTCTTCATGCCTTCAACAAACGTAGACAAATAGGTACGCAAAGCATTGTATCGCACGTACGCTTCACAGAACTCACGAGCATTGCCGTCTAGTTCAGATAGTCTATCTTCAAGAGTTATCTTGTCTGTCTTGAAACCTGCAGATGCAGTGTCTCTTACTGTACGTGGTATCAGCTTGAACCCTGCCACCTCTCCAGTAGATGTATAGTTCACGCCTTTGCCTACACACACTTTGCATATACGCTTGGCTTTACCTTTGCTGCCGTCTTTCTTTAACGGTGTAACTCTGCCTGATCCGTTGCAAGTCTGACACTGACGACCAATAGTCTTATATACTATGTCAGTCATTCGTCTTACACACCTGACAAACTCTGTGTTTTTCATGCGAGTTTTCATCTTAGGCTTGATTGTGTTGCCACGCATCTCGTGTCCTAGATTGAATGTCATCGACCACAGTGCTTTGTCTTTTACCCTACGAGAGTAAAGCAACATGCTTTTATCGTCAGGACTGGCTAGGTTGATAGGCGTATCTCCCATAGCTTCTTTTGCCAGTTCATTCAATCTGTTCTCCAAGACGTGCATTTCATCTTCATATTCTTTTTCTATTTGGTCTAGGGTATCTAGGTTAATCTTCAATCCGTTGTGTTCTATCCTAGATAGCACATCAGTCATCTCAAATGACAGTTTCAGTGTCTGTTTCATATAGTTCCTCAAATGTTAAGCCAAAGGCTTCTAGTTGTTTTACTGCAACCTCTTCTGTTGCAACCACGTCTGCTATTCCATATTCTTCTACTATTTCAGCAGGGATGTCGAAGAACGTTTTGCCATCCTTGAGATACGGTGTAACCAAGTCCGTTTCTTTTTGGGTAACGTTATAGCGTTTTGCAAGAGCATCAAGTGCCAAAGACCAACGCCTTCCTTTCGACCGAAGATATTCTGCAACCATCGTATCATATATCACTCCATCATATTTAAATCCACAAGCACGCAACCACATGATGTCAAACTTTATGTTTTGTCCAATAAGCACGTCTGTCTTGTCTAAGTCATTTTGTATTCGATTGACAGTTTCTGAGTTGTACCACGTATCTTTGTCCTTGTGATAGAAAAATTCATAGTTAACATCTTGGTTTAACAACCACTTCCAACCTACTGATACCAATCGATTATTAAAGTAGGGCAAAGCAGTAGTGCCACCACCTTGTCTGTCCTTGTGAGTAGTTTCTACATCTATCGTTAACACGTTCATCAGTAGTACACCCCCCTTGCGATATCTATTTGGGCATTGATCATACCATGCCACCCATTGATTTTATTTTTAGATATACAGATATGTCTGACCACGTTGTCCACTTCACTTGATCCAGTCTTGCCTATGCCAATTATTATGTCGGCTTCTCCTGCCTTGCCAGTCTTTGAATTGTCTAGCATGGCATAGTCGATAAACTGTCTGTCGTGTGCATCGTAACTTGCTTGGCTAACTGCCCAAACAAGACACGTATTACGTTTAGCTATCTCTCTTGCAGACACATAAGTTTCCTTGAGACGCTCATCCCCACGATTGTATTCGCCTTTTATCCTGAACTTGTCTAACTGATCACAGAACATTATGTCAGGTTTGTTTAGCTTAGCGTATTCATCTACCTCTTCGATAGACGTACCCACTGAGTCCATAATAGTCAGATATGGCTCGATCTCTTTCTTGTATACCTCAAGCAGTTCAAACCTCTGTGTGACCATTTCTTCTTTTGTCAGTCCAAAGTAAGACTGTATTATTCTTAATTTTATTCGTGCAGCAGGTTCTTCGTTTGCCCAGTAAACAACATGAAACCCTTGTCTTATGTAAGATGATGCAAGAAAGCAACAAAATGTTGTCTTACCCACTTCAGGTCTTGCAAACAAGATACCTAAATTGCCACGATCTAAACCCTTGATGTTCTCATTTATTAAGTTGAATGTGAATGGAAAATCATTGTCGCCTGCCACTTCTGTCAGCAGTTCGTTTAGATCTTTGTCAACCACAGTGTAAGTTGTCTTGTCACCTATCCTGCCGTCATCTACACTTTCGATCAGCTTCTTTAACTCACCGAACTCATCACTGTCACCAGTGAATATGTCTAAGGCTTTCTCACCTATCTGTCTAGCTTTGTCACGTAACCACAGATTGTTTACAATGTCAGTGTGTAACTCATCACTTTCTTTTGGTGCAACGAGTTGTTCAACCATCTCTTGCACACGCTTCCTAGATGAGTCAGGTAATGCAGGGTTACGATCATTAAATATTGTTGATAGTTCACTTACAGATAAACTACGATTGTACTTCGTGTGTGAATAGACTATCGTGTCAAATATATCTTTTAGTTCATTGTCGAACATAGTTCGATCAATTTTATTTTTTACTTTGTTGAAGAAGTCAACGTTGAGACAGAAACCTAATACTTGTCTGTCAATCGATATAACGCCTGATGAACTCATTTCTTTCCCCTCTTTCCATATCTTTAAAATCCTTGTTTAAAACAATTAATTTAGTTGGAACATAGTTCCGTAGTTTTCTCATCATAATGTATGCCTTAGATGTTGCATCTTTGTCAAGTGCTACAAATACTTTTTTGTATTTTTTTATTATGTCAACGTGTTCATCTAGTAATGTCGTTCCCATTAGTGCCACGCCAGTTGTCACATCGGAAACTGAACAGGCTGAAGGGCAATCTTCCACAACCACACAGTTGTCAGTATTACCACACACAAAAGGATATTTGCTAATGCCATATCTTCTCCATTTTGGTTTGCGACCATTCAGGCTACGACCAGTTCCATCGACTATCTTGTTATCTGCTTTGACCAGATAAACTACTCTGTCTTGTTGGAAGTCATATCTAATGTCGACTAGTCCATTCAGGTAAGCATCATACGATCCCACCTTTCTTATGTATGCTTCAGCTTCTTTGCTACGTGACAGCGATACCAGTGTATCAGGAACAACAAAATCAGCGTTGTCTGTCTGTTTTGTCACTCGCTCCTTAAATGCAACCTTTGAGTTCTCTTTTGTCAGTTGCACTCCAGTAGAACCCTTTGTGTGGCAATCAGCATGAAAGCAATAGTACAATCTTTCAAATCCAGTATCTGTTACACTAAAGGTGTTATGCCTATAACAAACAGGGCAATCACCCCTAAAACGCCCATAAGATACAACATGTAAATTTCCCACATATTTTTTTACCCATTCCATTTTGTCACAATTATATTAGCACAAATATATTGTCAAACAAAAAAATAATTTGACGTAATTTTAAATCCGTGATATGTGTGTGAAACCCTTTGGGAGAATACACACTATGGCTAGACCAAACAAACTATTTAAAGAAACAATGTCATACAATTTGACGATAGAAAAAAAAGATTACGAGGAGCTAAAAAACTTCTCGACAAAAGAATCTGACACGTTTAATATGCAAGTGAGTATTGCAGATCTTATTCGTACATCTGTCAAACTTTACATAGAGGATTTACGTAAAGAATATGAAAGAAAAGAAAGAGACAAAAACTGACATAACACAACGTAGCGATGGTATGTGGATTGTCGATGCGAAATTGTCAGCAGTAAGAATAGGATTACAAGATAAAGAATTTGTCAAGCGAGGACACAATCTAGATTACAGACTATGGATTACGTGTTTTGTCGCTAAGTCAAAAAAGGCTTGTGTTGATTGGCAAAGAAACAACATGGATTACCTAGATAGGTTAAGTCAAAAGTATTCTGTGAATGTCAAGCAATATAAGCAAAGCATCGGTTAGTTTTTTCCTTTCGATTAACTGGTGCTTTGAAAGCTATGTTTTCTCCTTAATGCTAGAGGGGAGTGACCGTAAAAAGTCACTCCTCTTTTTTTTGTTGACAGATGTTTTTAGTTAGTTGTATAAGTTACCCTGAGTTAACAGAAAGGAAATAGTATGAATTGGCTTAATTTATGTAGTGGTGGCGAGATAGGTCGCCAAGCAGTAAAGGAACTAGGACTACCAGTAGACAGATGGTATAGTTCTGAAATAGATAAGTTTGCTATCAAGGTAGCTAAAGATAATCATGATGATGTAATCCATATAGGTGACATACGTGGTGTGCTAGATAATATTGTCAGCTTAAAAAGTATTGACGTTATTTTATGTGGATCACCTTGTCAGGGATTTTCTGTAGCAGGCAAAGGTTTGAACTTTGAACACCCTCAATCGAAGTTGTTCTTTGAATTTGTCAACATATACAAAACAATCTATCAGGCTAATCCAAATGTAAAACTGTTGTTTGAAAATGTCAGGATGAAAAAAGAATGGCAAGAGATTATTGTCAGCACATTACAAGAGATAAACCCAAAGTTAAAATTGTACATAATCAATTCATCTATTGTGTCTGCACAGAATAGAGTACGTATGTACATAACTGATTTTGAATTTGTCATACCTGAAGATAGAGGTATTAAGTTAAAAGACATAATCGAGTGTGGTTGTGTGGACAGAGAAAAATCATACTGTTTAGATGCTAATTATTGGAAAGGTGGTAACTTGCGAACTTACTTCGAGAAGTCACGTAGACAGTTGGTATTCAAAGATGGTTGTCAGCAAGTTGGAGTAGCTGATCTGAATGGACATGATATACTAAAGCGTGTCTATTCTGTCGAGGGAAAGTCACCTACATTGAATACGTGTGGTGGTGGCAATCGTGAACCCAAAATACTTTGCAAGTCTGCTTCTGTAAAAGGTAGACGTATTGATCAAGATGGAATACGAAAGGACAACGACAAGTCTATTCCACTTGTACAAACACTTGAAGTCTACGATAATGATAAGTCACGGTGTCTATCTACAGTAGACAAAGATGCAGTAGTTTCGCCACTACCAGTTGGTCGCTATCCACACGCTTATACAGATAGTGCTTTACAATGGCGTAAACTTACTGTAAGGGAATGTTGTAGGTTACAAACGTTACCTGATGATTATTGTAAATCTGTAAGTAATAGTCAGGGTTACAAGATACTTGGGAACGGTTGGACTAACGAAGTCATTAAGTTTATATTGAAAGGAAAAAGCTAATGAAAGTAAGTAAATTAATTCATGATTTAGAAAGAGAGCTAACTGATATACGTCAGGCTAATCTCAAGCTAAGTAAAGCTAATGAAATATTTAGACAAGAGAACATTGATTTAAGAAGAAATCAAGATCAGGATAGCTTAAATAGAGAGATTACAGATCTGAGAAGAGAGATCACTACACATAGGGCATCTAGTTTAGATAATGCAAAACTAATTGATGATATGAAAAAGAAGTACAAAGATCTGAAAGATGAAACTCGTAAAGAGAAAGATGATCTTGTCAAAGAGAACAAACGTTTGTATCAAGCTTGTCATTATAATGAAGTCATCAAGTTACGTAAAGAGAACGTCAGGCTTGTCGCCCAGTTAGAAAACGATGAACATAACGTTGGGCATCTAGACGAAAAGATGAAGAGGTTAGACTATCTAGAAAAGGTATTTGCTTCTAATCGGTATGTCTTTACTGATATACCTAACACACCTGAGAACTTGAAGATGGTCAAGATGATGAAGAAGTATGTCAACAAAAGAAGATACAATCTAAGATGGCGTGGTCAATATCTTGTCGAGGGAGAAAATTGGAAACAGTATACGTATGGACAACCATTGTCAAAGTCCAAATGTATTCGTGTCTACATAGATAGCTTAACTCATGCAATTGATACAGTTGAAGGATTTAACAGATCTGAAGTCGGTGTAATTAGTGAGGGTTTGTCTTTGCTCATTGATTTATGTCAGGAGAACATTAGATGTTGGGAAGATGGACAACCTAATGAGGATGTCGATCACGAAAAGAGAACTTTAGAAATCTCAAAGCAGTTACTTTCTTATTTTGAATCTATGCGATTACATCTTGAGAACTCTGCTTCAACACCTATCAAAGATCTTGTCAATATTGTCATCCCTAAAGGAGATAAAAAATGTCACACCCAATGAATGACAAAGTGTTCGACTTTATAAACGACAGATGGTTTGAAATGAGTGTAGATGATTTCAAAGATTGGCTAAAGACACATAGAGAAACTGATATGGTTGCAAAAGTTGTCCACGATAATCTAGATAGTTTAGAAGAGAAGTGGAAACAAGAAAAGCTTGACAGTTATCCATACGTTTAGTAACACTCTACCTGAACAGACAGAAAAGGAGAAATCATGTCTAATACAGATAGAATAAGAGCTTACTACAATCTACATCGAAAGTGCTTCTCTGTACAAGATTACCAAACTGGATTGGTTATTGAACATACTGATAAGTTGTTTGTAACCAATGCCATGTTTGTTGTCAGGAAGTCAGGCAACGAAAGAGTAAAGCAAGAGGGCAAGAAGAATGTCCACGCTTTTGTCAACGGTATTCGTTCCGAACTTAAACAAGGTATGATGCCTGAATTTGCATCTTATAAAGTTCGGTATGATCCATACACAATGGATTATTTTCATTATAGAAGAATTGTCAACGGTAACGCTGAATGGCTACCAGTTGATAGACATTGGATAGGTAATGTCTATCTGTACATAAGTAGAGGTAAGCCACACATTTACGCAGATATAGATAAATTGTCAGGCGAAAAGTTGTCAGCTTCTGCTTCAAACGGTGAACCTATTCATGTAATCAAAGATGAAACTTGCATAAAAAGATATTATGATGGTGGTGGATTTTCAATCGAGTTTTTGAGGAAGAAACAAAGACAGATAGAAAATAAAAAGAAACTTCTTGCTATTTAATCTAGATAGTTTAGAAGATTAATTAAGTTCAATTTAAATAGATAAAGAAAGGAAACTTAAATGAACTATATTGAAAAACCTTTTGATAACTTCAATAGTGAAGTTAAAACTCATAAAGATTATACTGATGTTAGTTTTTATGAAACATTTTCCAAAATAAAAAAGGTGGAATTAGATGCACTAATCCCAGTTCCTAATGATGATCCTGATTATGGTGTAGTAACTACGCCTGACAGATTGCATGGTTATTTTGGTTTATATAATTCTAGTTTAGATAAGTTACTTGAAACTCGACCAGTTTCAAGCACTTATAAATTAGTTCCACATCATGAATTATTTCATGAACAAGCTAAGATACTTGGTCAATCTGATTTACCACTTGAGAATATTACAGTAAAGGATCAGCTTTATAAAGGTGGATTACAAGCTCATCGAACTATATTTTTTCATGATCTTGAAACTACAGTATCCAATAATAAAGATAAGGTTTTATCTAGAATAGATATCTTTAATAGTTGTGATATGTCTTGGAGCTTCCAAGTTTTTTCAGGTGCGTATCGTGATCTATGTAGAAATACTTTAGTTTTTGGTGGTCAAAAAGCTTACCATCAACAAGCTAAGCACACTCGCAATTTATCTACTACTGCTCTTATGACTAAGGCAAGTATTGGTTTAGAATTTTGGAATAATCAAAAAGATACTATGCTAAATTGGAGAGCTAAAGATATGAGTTTGGAACAGTTTGGACAGATTTTAAAACAGACTATTTGTAAAAAGAAAAGTAAATCTGCAGAACTTAATTTAACTAATCCAGTTAATGAAACTAAGCTTAATTATTTATTGGATAGGTTCGAGAAAGAAACACCTGATTTAGGAAAAACTATGTGGGCAGGATATAATGCTCTTACTCACTGGGCAACTCATACTGATGAAACTATTGAAAAAGAAATTGATAATAAGTTAGTCAAGATTAGATCAGGTAAATCTACTGCTGATAAACCAAGCGTTCAAAGAACTAGGAATGATGAAGTAAGAACAGTCATTGAATGTGATGCTTGGAAAGAACTGGAGATTGCTTAATTGACTGATTTAATTGCAACCATTTACAAGGTAGTCATGATCATTTTTTTGATCATGATTATCTCATTAATTTTAGGATAAGGGGAACTTATATGAAAGATAATCATGTAGATAAATCACAAATTAAAGTTTGTGTTATTTGTGCAGAAACTATTAAACCAAAGTTTCTTGGTTTGGATAATGACGGCAATAAACATTATTGGTATCATGGTAACAATGCTCAGCCAGTCGCTGACGGTGTTTGTTGTGATCATTGTAATAAGACTGTTGTTATACCTGAGCGAATGACTAACATTCTTATGTCAAGAAACTTAGATAGTTTTAATAAATTAATATAGAAAGGAAAATTATGAAAACATTAACAGAAATTGATACTACTATTGATGCTCTTAAAGAAGTGTCAAGTAATGCTCTTCTTAAACATGGCTTTAGTAGAAGTCGTCAAAGGATATTTGATTTGTCAAAGTCACTAGATCAAAGTTGGCAAAATTATAAAGTCATTCACGGCAAGACATATTACAAAGAACTTTGTCTGTTTGTCATTTGTCGGTCATCAAATGGCTTACGCTATCACACCATAGCAAGACGGTCAGGTATTCAAAGATTATTAGTTCATGATTGTTTAACTGAATTAATAAGAGAGCAATTAATATATAAAAAATTAATTGGAAAAAACCTTTTATACTGTGCAAAAAAATAACTTGCATTAAATAAAAAAATAAATTTATAATTAGGCTAGGTTAGAAATTAATCTAGCCTTTTTTAATATGAAAGGAAATCCAAAAATGGAAACAAGAACATATTTAATAAATACTTTATGGGATTATTCCAAAAAAGAACTCATACAAGTAAACGGTAATGAAGTAACTATTCAATTTAAAGTTATGGATAAATACACAATGATTGAAATTATTGGTATTAAAAAAAGTATTGGTAAACAATTTACTTTTCAAATTATATGCCATAAAGACCAAAACATAACTATACTTGAAAATAAAAATGATCAAGTTGAATTTGAAAAACAACCTATTAATTCAAATGTTGATAGGGTGCATTTTAACCAATCATTTGATCCAACTTCAACGTTTGGTTTGCATGGTCAACTAGAATTATTTGATGAGGAATTAAACTAATGGCTTATTATTTTAGTTGTAATGAATGTAATACTACTAATTTATTTGATAATGGTAGTGTAACAAAATTAGATCCAATCAAAGAATATCATTTAATCAAAGGTGTTTCAGGTGGTGCAATTAATGTTAAAGAAAAGGAAAGCGTTATTTGTGCTTCTTGCATATCTAAAAAAATAAGATTAAAAGGTAATTATATAATTATATGAAAGGTATTTAAAATGCGTAATAACTTTAGTAATTTAATTCCAATTTCTGTAATAACTACAATAGCTATTTGCATAGCATTATTAAAAAATATGATTGTAGATATGAACGAATATTTTGGATATCGTGATATATTAATTTTTATGGTTGTACAATTTGTGCTTACTTTTAATATATATTTAACAATCGTACTAAATAGGAAAGGAAGATAAACAATGAGTTTAGTTTATGAAAATATGCCAAGTAGAGAAAAGAAGTTAAAAGGTATTGCAAAAGTAAATAACTTCTTATCTCCGAGATCTAACAAGCCAGTTGCAAACCAATTTAAAATTGTAATGCAAAACGGTTTAGAAGTATTTCAAAGTTATGAAACAATCATTGTTTTAAAAGATAAAAAGAACAATGAAATATATTTAGATCGTGATGCTTGGGATTATTCCAATACAACTTCAAGATATAGAAAGCTATATTTAAATGAAGATACCAAAACAACAAAAGAAAAGATTAAAAAAGGTATTTACATTCTTGAAGACTTGAATTAATAATAAATCTCCTCCATGTTAAAACGCCTTAGATTAGTTTCTAGGGCGTTTTTCTTTTAAACAGTCTGAAATATACTTAAATGATTGTTTCTTTTATGTAATCGCTTTTAATAGCGTTTGGTTAATTACTCGCAATAGTAACAGTAAAAGGTATTATCTAGGGTAAATCATACAAGTAATAAAAAAATGTCAGGGCGAGTTTGCGTGCGTGCGTGCGTGCAAGGTATTATATAAGGGTATGACGTGCAAGGTAACTTGAAACGTCAATCGTTAGCCTTTGGTTATCTGTTACAGGTAATAGGGTTGGCTAGTGCCACCGGGGGGTACTGGGTACTTGTATGCAATGTCGCCATATTTTTGGTGAAATTAGTTAGTTGTACAACTTATGGTGCAACCCTTTGGGATAGCGTGGGGGGATATGGTGTATTTCCCCGGAGGTTCTACTCCGATTGTACTGATCAATTCCTATTCTGTCAACAAAATAATTATTTTCTTGACGTAAATAGCCTAAGTCACTATTATTAAAGTAACAAAAGGTCAACTAAAGCACATGCAACCAAGTATTATCTGAAAAATTAGTGTATTTGGCTTTATTTCTTTGATTTTTTGTCTAATTTAACAAGGAAATTCCATGTATGAAGCATTTGTACTCGTCTGTTTGCTAGGAAAACCGACTATTGACACTAATTGTGAGCAATTACACGATCTTAGAGGCCCCTACGCCACACATGACCAGTGTTTAACACGAGTTTACGAGATACAATCTGAACTACCTTTGTATTATTCCCACATGGAAGCACGAGCATACCGTTGTGACAAATCTACTACCGAAACAGAGAAGCAAAGAACGTGAAATAAGTCCTCAACAAGAGGAGTTTCTCGAAAATCTCTTTGAAAATGGTGGCAATGTAACTGATGCAGCCCTCAAAGCAGGATATGCGAAGGGATCAGTGACGTGGCTACGCAATAGTTTAGCAGATGAGATAATCAGACGCACACAAAACGTGCTGTCTATGAACGCATTTAAGGCTGCAACACGCCTTGTAACAACAATAGACAACCCAGTGCCTGAAAGAGGAGACGATCTACGCTTCAGGGCTGCAGAATCGCTTTTAAACAGGGTCGGACTGGGTAAACAAGAGACAACCAACGTAAATGTGCAGGCTGTGCATGGCATTGTACTACTTCCACCGAAAAAAGGGGTGACTATTGATGGCTAATCCATTTGTATATTTAGCTAGAGCAGCACTTTTACCGGGAGTTCTTGATTTAAAGTCAAGCACAAAAAAAGAAACACCTAAATTGAAGTTTCCAAAACATATTTTAGACAGAAATCCAAAAAGATTTAAACCAAAAGTATACGCAAAGGGTTCAGGTACACGAAAAGTAAATGAATAACGATGCACCGAAGCGTGGTCGACCAAAGAAAGACCCTAACGCTCCCAAACAAAGATATAACTATTCCTCTGCAATAAAAGCTCGTAAGCAAACACAACGTAGACTTACTGAAGCAAAGAAACGAGCAGCAAAGGTAACAAAGCAAGCAGAAAGTAAAAGACGCTATGCCAGAAAACTCGAAGAAAAAATCACGAAAGTCGACAAAGCACTCAATCAAGACACGACTGCTGTTATCGATAAAACGGATCTGCAAGAGTTGCCAGACGTTGTTGAGCAACTGGTGGATGGGCGTGAAATTATTTTTCAGCCAAACGAAGGTCCTCAAGAAGAGTTTCTTTCCTCAAGTGAAAGAGATGTTCTGTACGGTGGCTCAGCAGGTGGGGGAAAAAGCTTTGCACTTCTCGCAGACCCTCTTAGGTATTGCCACAATAGCAATCATCGTGGGCTTCTTCTTAGGCGTACTCTGGATGAGCTAACAGAGCTTATTGACAAGTCACGTCAACTCTATCCCAAAGCTTTCCCCGGTGCAAAGTTCAGGGAATCAAAGTCAACGTGGCACTTTCCGTCAGGTGCAACAATTTGGTTTACGTATCTTGACAAAGACAAAGACGTAACACGATTTCAGGGTCAGTCGTTTAACTGGATAGGCATTGATGAGATAACCCAATATCCCTCGCCTTACGTTTGGGATTATCTCCGTTCACGACTAAGAGCAACTGATCCTGAACTGCAAAGTAATCTGTACATGCGTTGTACAGCGAACCCCGGAGGAGTCGGTGGTTGGTGGGTCAAAAAGATGTACATCGATCCATCTGAACACAACACAACTTTTCCTGCAGTAGATATTGAAACAGGTAAACCTTTCTTGTGGCCCAAAGGTCACGAAAAGGAAGGTGAGCCACTCTTTTATCGTAGGTTCATCCCTGCACGTTTGACCGACAATCCATACTTGTTGGCTGATGGACAATACGAAGCGATGTTAAGATCACTACCTGAAGTCGAGCGTAAGCGACTTCTTGAGGGTGACTGGGAAGTGACAGAGGGTGCAGCCTTCCCTGAATTTAGTAGGAGTAAACATGTTACACCGAGTTTCGAGCTTCCACCGAATTTCCCCAGAATACGTGCCGCTGACTATGGGTATGCGAGTCCTTCTTGTGTCCTGTGGGGTGCTATTGACTGGGATAACAATATATGGGTTTATCGTGAACTGTACGTAAAACAGTTGACAGCAGAGCAACTGGCAGATAGAATACTACAAGTAGAACAAGAAGATCCGACACCACACTATACTGTACTAGACTCATCATGTTGGAACAAGACAGGGTTCGGCCCATCAATAGCAGAGACGATGATGAGATGTGGTGTACGTTGGATGCCATCAGACAGAAACAGACTGCAAGGTAAAATGGAAGTACATCGTAGGCTTGCAGATGATCCAAGAACAGACGAACCTAGATTACGAATATTTCCGAACTGTGTCAATCTTATCAAACAGCTATCAGGCATACCTCTTAGCAAAACAAATGCAGAAGATGTGGACACAAAGGCAGAGGATCACGCATACGATGCTCTGCGATATATGTTAATGACAAGGATGACAGGATATGTGTCGATTCATAAAACGCTTGGTGGTATTAAGAATCAAGTCTATCAAATGCAAGATCAAACATTTGGGTATTAAATAAATGGCATTAGAGTTTACTCCAGAATTTGAACAAGCACTTTCTCAACAACAAGGTGTGAGATCGGACAAGATCGCAAACACACCTTTAAAAAATTTGATTGAGGGTTCAAATAGAAAAGATAAAAAAACGTTTATAAGTGTTCTTAGTAAAGGAGACTTATTAAATAATACTCTTCGTGAAATAAATGAAGATCCAAAAATAAAAGAAAAGTTTGGTAGATTCTTTGAGCAACAAGGAAAAAATAAAAAAACATCTAGTGCAGCCAACAATGTTTTAGGAGCATTTCAACCTTTTTTTGAAGAATCAGGTTATCTTGGCCCTAAAGGTAGAAATCCTGCGAGGGTGCTTTTATCAGACGTTATAGGTGTGAAAGCAACTCAAGAACTTTTCTCAACAGAAACTATAAGAAAAGTACCAAGTCCTTATCCGTTTGATACGTATACCAAATTAAAAGAAGTGGTAACAGGACTGCTAAACAGTAAAGACAAAGCTACTCGTTTAGCAGGAGTTCAGCTTGGTATGCACATTATAGGTGGGTACAGACCATCTGATTTTAAAAATTTAAAAGTTGAAAACATTGATTTTAAAACTGGTATTGTATCAGATTTACTAATAAAAGATAAAGGACAGACAACTACAAAACAAGGTTACTTTCCTAAAATAATAAGAGACATACTATTAAAAGAAGTAGATCCTGAAGGACAAGGATTAGTATTTCCTAAAAACAATGAAACTGTTATAAATGATGCTCTTAAAAAAGCAAATATATCTACAGAATACACTACTGCAGGAAAAGTAAAACAAGGTGTTTTTACACTTGAAGATACTCGTAAATTAAATGAAACACATTTAACAAGTTTAAAGTATGATGAAAAAGATCCAGTAAGACTTGCTGCAACTTTACGTGCTAACAAAACAACAATAGGGCAGTATGTTGCAACAGGAGCAGGGGGTAGGGATATTGAAGAATTGTTTGTTAAAACTTCTTCATCTCACGTAGCTTTCACTGGCACATCTAATCATGCACAATATCTTTCTGATATAGGTGTTAAACCATCAGATACAGTTAAGCGTTATAAAGTAACTAATAAAGTTGTAGACAGATTCCCCTTAGATAGAGTAGCAGATTTTCAAGAAAAATATCCTACTCTCGGATTTATAGGTGGTGATGAAGTAATAACATCTACGCTAAGTGAAGTTAATGAAGGAAACTCTAAACTTTATCAAGATACTGTAGCAACCAAATTACAAACAGCAAAAGATAAAGCTGACATAGAATTTGCAAAAACTGCTAAAGCAGGTGAAGAAGCAAGACAAAAAGCAGCAAATGTAAAAAAACAAGTAAGAGCCGAAGCAAAACAGCAGGATATAGAAAACAGAAAAAGTAAAATAAAAGACGCAAAAAATTTTATATTTAACACTTTAGGTAAACCAATTAAAAGAGGTCTTGTAGGTGCTTTAGGTGTCGAGACTGCTAGACAATTTATTCAAGATCCAGTGGGAACTGGAGCAGCTATGGCAAGCGATCTATTACTCGAAAGAGGACTTGGAACAGGTCCGGGTGCTTTTGCAAGTTTTGCTTTGCAGTCAAGTCGTCTTAATCCTGATCAAGTAGATTCTGGCGAATATACAACTTTGACTGGTGATCAAGAAAACTTGCTACAGAATATGCAAAACGTTGCACAATCAGACACAAATATACAAACTGATGAAACACCTAGACCACAAGCTCTCGACATAATCGAACAGGATACCAATATAGGTAACAAGATGAGTACATTCGGTAGAACACCTGATGTATCTCCGGGGTTCGTCACCCCACCGTCTAAATCAGATTTAGCTGATGAGACACAAAGACAACAAAACTTTATGGGAGTAACATAAAATGCAAAACATGAATCAAGGTGCAGCCTACATTATGGGTTCAGACAAAGTATCAGTTGATGATGCTCAAGGTTCTAACAACCTATACAGAGAGGGTCTTGAGTTTACAATGGAAGTAAATCAAGATGCTTTACAAGTAGACATGCCAAAGAAGCAAACTAAACCTACAGTTGAAGCTTCTTTATTTGCAATGGCTGAACAAAGAGACTACTAATAACACATAGGTAAATCATGGCTGATGAAAACTTTCTTCAACCTGCCGATGATACTGAAGTTCCTGTACAAAGTCCAGAAGAGCAAATGCCCGGACTTGCAGGCTATATTAAACGCAAGTTTGAAGATTCAGAAAATGGCAGACGCAGTTATGAACTACGTTGGTTACAAGCTTTTAAAAACTACAGAGGTATCTACGACTCTACTACACAGTATCGTGACTCTGAAAGATCAAAAGTATTTATTAAAATAACCAAAACGAAAGTTCTTGCTGCATACGGACAGATAATTGACATACTTTTTAGTAACAAAAAGTTTCCGATTGTCGTTGAGCCTACTCCTGTACCAGAGGGTATATCAGAGTTTGCTCATCAAACAACACCTCTTGATCAGATAGTCAAACAAGATCCGTACGGATTTGAAGGCGATGGAAGAGAATTACCCCCCGGTGCTGTTCAAGCAACACAAGGGTTAGATTTCTTGGGTGGTTTAGAGGGCAGATATGCTAATGCTAACTTATCTCCCGGACCTTCTCTCGGTGGTGAACCACAAATAAGTCCTGCACAAAAGGCAGCTCTTAATTTAGAAAAATTGATACACGATCAATTAACAGACACAGACGCTGTTACTGTTTTACGTAATGCTATTTTTGAATCATGTATGTTAGGTACAGGTATAGTTAAAGGCCCATTTAATTCTTACAAACGTGTTCACAAGTGGCAAACAAATGGTAACGGAGATAAGAATTACGAGCCATATGAAAAGTTAGTGCCACGAATTGAATATGTATCATTGTGGGATTTTCATCCTGATCCATCAGCAACAAGCATAGATGATTGTGAGTATGTTATACAAAGACATCGTATGAACAGACAACAACTTCGTGCTTTGATTAATAGACCTTATTTTTACAAAGATGCTATTGAAGAATGTCTTGCAAAAGGTCCTAACTACGAAGATAAATATTACGAAGATACTATCCGTGAGGATGATACCGAACCATATTTTCAAGAAAACAGATATGAAGTTCTTGAATACTGGGGTGTCATAGATAAAAAACACGCTGATGAAGTAGGCATGCAAGGTGTAGAAAATATATCAGAACTAGATCAAATTCAAGTAAACGTTTGGGTTTGTGGTGGTATGATAATTAGATGTGTTCTCAATCCGTTTATGCCTGCACGATTACCTTTCCAAGCATTTCCATACGAAACAAATCCATATCAGTTATGGGGCGTAGGTGTTGCAGAAAACATGGAATACTCACAAAAGTTGATGAACGGTCACTATCGTATGGCTATTGATAACTTAGCACTTGCAGGTAATCTTGTATTTGATATCGATGAAGCTAGTTTAGTGCCGGGTCAAAACATGGATATATTCCCCGGTAAGATATTTAGACGACAATCAGGTGTAACTGGCACTGCAATCAACGGACTAAAGTTTCCAAACACTGCACCTGAAAACATACAGATGTATCAAATATCACGACAACTTGCAGATGAGGATACAGGTATACCATCTATATTACACGGACAAACAGGTGTGACTGGAACTGGTAGAACTGCATCAGGTTTATCTATGTTACTGGGTGGAGCAAGTTTATCATTAAAAACAGTTATAAAAAATATAGATGATCATTTATTAAAACCAATGGGGGAAGCATACTTTCAGTGGAATATGCAATTTACTGATAGTGTGCCAGAGATAGAGGGGGATCTTGAAATCAAACCTCGTGGCACTGCAGCAGTGATGCAAAAAGAAGTACGCAGTCAAAGATTAACAACTCTATTACAAACAGCAGTAAATCCAACGCTTGCACCTTTTATAAAGATACCAAATCTTATGAGAGAGCTTGCAATAGCACAAGATATAGATCCTGATAGTTTAGTCAACGATGTAAGCGAAGCACAGGTATTTGCTGAAATATTGAAAGGACTTGTAAATGCTCAACAAGAAGCAAGCCAACAACCTCAATCCCCTGATCAACAACGAGCAGGCATGGAACAGTCTGGAGGAGTACCTGCAGGAGCTAACCCAAGTGACGATTCAGGCGTTGGTGGCGGCACGATCGGAACTGGAAGTGTTCCAACTGCAGGGGAAACTGGCTTTACTGGAACAGATCAAGAAACTCAAGAATGATCATCAAGCCGTAGTAAGGATGAAAAGTGTCGATTGAATCAGTCGTAAAAGATTATATGTTTAAACAACTCGGAGCTTCAGCCGTGTTCAAACTTGAAGATGAGCTTGCTATACCATCTGCAGTCACATTTGCACCTTTAGCTATAGCTCCTATTGCTTCTCCGTTTGGACAAAGACGCAAACCATCTTTTCCTTTGCTTGGAAAAAGACCTACAGTAGAACAACAAGGTATAGTTCCTGACTATGAAGAAGATGATGATGGTGACGATTTTGAAAAAGTTACGATAGAAGATTTACCAGAAGATTTAGATTCTATATTGGGGGGAGCAGGTAAAAAAGGATCGGTTGATATATTTGGTAAGAGTTATCAGATAGGCCCTAAAGGAACAAGATCTACATTTGGAGTACCTCAAGTGTTCGAGCCGGGGAGAGTGTTAGGACAAGTTGCTAGTTTATCTGGCACTACTATAACTGCTGCAATGGCAGGACAAAAAAATTTAAATCAACTTCAATATGCACAAGCTATGGCAGGTTTAGGTGTAAAAGGATACGGTGTAGGTATTGTAAACAATCAAGTTGTAGGTGTGACTCCTAGTAATATTATTGGAACACTGCCAAATGCAAGTCCTAAAGACATGCAAAAAATACGTGACACTTTGACTGGTAAATCAGGTCCTATGAAAGCAGGTATTGAAACATTTAAAAGTTTGACACCACAAACTCCTGTAACTAGTGCTATGAGACAATTTCAAAAAGAGATTATAGAATCAAAATTATCAGACAATTTAAAATCAGAAATACTAGGTCTTGGAACGGCTCTCAACGTAGATTTTGGTGTAGATACTTTTAAAGGTAAACTCAGTCCTCAAAAACTTACTGATCCTAAAACATTTATGAAAGATTACAAAGAAGCAACTAACTTAGGAACAGGAGATGAAAAAGATGATGAAGTGGATGAACAGACTTACAGTGATTTTACTGCACCAGATTTAACAACAACACCACCATCTGATTATTTTTCCAGTATGCCTACTGGTGGATTCTTTAGTGATAGTGATGATAGTTATGACAGTGGCACTGGTGATCCGTCAGGTGGATTTGGTGGTTCTAGTGAAGGTGACTATGGATTTACTGCGTATGGTGGCAGAATTGGAATGTATAATGGTGGATTTACATCAAATACAAAAACTGTAAAAGGCGTGGGTCTTATTAAACCTGAACAAACTTTTATGGACACCGATGTGGTAGACGATGACATAGAGCTTACTGCAGAAAATGGTGACTTTATTATTAATGGTCCTGCGTCAAAACAAAGAGAAAAAGAAATAAAATTTTTAGTCGATTATGGAATAGATGAATTAAGAAAAGAAGGGGTTGACATACGTGTAGGAAATCCTAAAATAGATAATAAGAATAAAGTTCCGTTAATTGTTGCTTCTTCAGAAACATATATACCTAGAGTGATAGCCGAAAAAATAGGTTATCCTATATTGGATGCACTAAATAACACAGGTAAATCTGAAGTAGCTAGACTAAAAAGAAAACTTGATAATGAACCCACAGATAAAGGTAAATATCAAGCAAGTGAAGGCACACGAGTTGAAGATACAAACACTGGTAGTTTCTTGACTATGGAAGAAGCTAACAGAGCTTTGGGTATAAAACCTGAACCGTTAGATCCAAAAACACTAAAGTCTTTTAAATTTTATCTTAAAAAGAAAAAACCACAAAGAGGTGATGTAGAAAAATTATTAGACAACATATCTGATACAGATAAGTTAGCTCTATTAATAGCTACAGAAACAATATCAACTAAAGATCCACTAGAAACTTTAGAGTCGGTAGGACAAGTTGTTATGAATAGAATTAACGACAAACAGTTTGATTTTAAAAATGTAAACACTTTAGATGAAGTTTTAAAACAAAGATCATACAGAGGTGAAGGTTCAAAGATGTTTCAATTTGATGGTTTAGAACCTACATCAGTAAAAAATAGAATAAACGAATTTTTAAATAAAGGTGGTATCAAAGGTTACAGAAAAGCCTTAACTGCTGCAGAGAACGTTTTGACAAAAGGTGGTGGTGAGCCAGACTACATGACAGAACGTATGCCATTCAATGTGTTGTTTTATGACAAAGCAGGATCACCTAAAAGTATATCACGTAGATATGATAAAGACGGAAAGGACATAGGTCCTAATGAGTTGATAGATGAGTATGGTAAAGTAGGAGATCATACCTTTTATACATCTCACATGACTAAAGAATATCCGTAAAGAATTAGTCAGCTACCCAGTATTCTATTGGCCCTGACGAACCGAAGCAGCTACCCACAGCCAGTGGCACTGCGTAAATGAGGTAAAAACTATGGCAAAACAACCAGTTCGTGGCGTAAGAGCCAACAAACCAAATGACTCCGATGGAGTTGTAAACAATCCTAACCTTTATCGTGGCAAATACAGAGACGATGTATACAAAGACGATGAAGAAGAACAAGTTCAAGACCCCACACAAGAGGTGGCTACTCAAGAACAAGAACAGCAGGAAGAAACTTTCGTATCTGTAAAGAAAGAAGAGACTGCCCCAGAGCATGATTATAAGAAACGATATGATGATCTGAAGCGTCACTACGATCAAAAGATACAGGAGTTTAAGACAGAGAGACAACAATTAGAAGATGCTATGCAACAATCTAATGTAAACGTTCCTCTACCTAAAACTCCAGAAGAACTAGATAAGTTTAGACAAGAATATCCTGATGTCTACGATGTCATACAAACAATAGCTTCAACAAAAGCTAATGAACAGGCTCAAGGACTTCAAGAAGAACTCAAGACTTTGAAAGCTCGTGAGAAAGAAAATTTGGTTAAGGTAGCTTATCGTGAACTCAAGACTTTACATCCTGACTTTGAAGAAATAAAAACGGATGAAAAGTTCTTACAATGGCTAGAAGAACAACCAGATACCATCAGTGATGGTGTGTTGAAAAACAACACAAATGCTCGACTAGCTGCAAGGGTTATTGATCTTTATAAAGCAGACATAGGGATCACAACCAAAAAACAGAGCAAAAAACCAGACGTTTCTGCTGCAATGTCTGTCACACCTCCAAGAGCAAAGGAGATAAAGACAGACACCAATGCAAACAAAAAAGTTTGGAAAGGCTCGGACATCGCCAAGATGAAACCGTGGGAGTTTGAGAAGCTAGAAGCTGATATAGACTTAGCACGGCAAGAAGGGCGAATTGATATGAACAGCTAAAACCTCAAAAAAGGAGAGAGAAAATGGCTTTCGGAACTGCTGCAGGATACGGAAATTTACCTTCTGGTAATTTCGCTCCTCAGATATTTAGCCAAAAAGTTCTCAAATTCTTCAGACGTGCTTCGGTTGCAGAAGATATTACGAATACTGATTACACAGGAGAAATTGAAAACTTTGGTGACACTGTGAATATTATCAAAGAACCAACAATAACTGTATCAAGTTATACAAGAGGTTCTGTGGTAAACACTCAAAACTTGGCTGACGATCAAATTACATTGACCGTTGACCAAGCAAACGCATTTGCATTTAAAATCGATGACATCGAAGAGAGACATTCTCATGTCAACTTTGAAGCATTAGCAACTTCATCAGGTGCTTTTTCTTTGAAGAGAAAATACGATGCAAACGTGTTACAAACTTTATCAGACGGTGCAGGTATTGCAGGTGCTGATGATGCAAGTTTATCAGGTGGTCTAACAACTACTAATACAGCTTTAGGTACAGCATCAAGTCCTATTAACGTAGAGACAGATGACGCAGGTATCAACCTCATGCTATTAATGGCAAGAGTGCTTGACGACCAGTCTGTACCAGAAGAGAATAGATGGTTTGTTGCACCCCCAATCTTCTACGAGAAGATGTTTCAAGCAGGTAACAAGATTGCAGAAGTACAGGTAACTGGCGATGCTTCTTCTAACCTAAGAAACGGACTTGCAACTCCGGGTACACTTGCAGGATTTACATGCTACAAGTCTACAGCTTTAAACAGCACAAGTGGAACTGATCAGGTAACAATGACAGGATTAGCAACAGATGCTTCTGAAAACGTTATCTTAGCAGGTCACATTTCTGCTGCGGCAACAGCGTCTCACATCGCAAAGACCGAAGTGGTACGTTCAACTGAATCATTCTCTGACGTTGTTAGAGGACTACACGTTTTTGGTAGAAAAGTTCTTAGACCAGAAGCCTTAGTCCGTGGCGTTATAGATTTTGCTTAATAGGGAGGATTAACTATGGCTACTATGATAGAACCATCACTGGTGGTGGCACAGTAGGGCATCCGGGTAATCTACCTAGACCCTATGTAATTACATCCCCTGTCTATGATGCAGTTGATAATACTTCATTAGCAGGTGATGATGTTGTTAAGTTAATTGATTTACCTGCTGACAGCATGGTCATTGGTGGAACATTAGAAGTTCTTGAAGCTTCTGGTAACGCTAATGTTACTCTTGATGTGGGTACATCAACTGACGTTGATGCTTTTGTTGACGGTGGTGCATCTAATGCCGCTGCTGACATTCAGTTTAACCTGAAGGCTGCAGGTGGTAATATAGTTACCTCTGCTGATTCTGTTCAAGTGACAATACTTGATTCAGGATCTTCAGGAACAACTGCGTTACGTTTCAGAGTACACGCTGTGATTTGTGATATCTCTGTAAACCCTGTTGAATCTGCTACAGTTTCAACTGGAACATAAAACTATTATAGGAGAGCAGGGCAACTTGCTCTCTTATCTTCTAAGGGGGTAAATGTCATATATGCGAGGGTAACGTATGTCATACCTAATAAGTAATATACCACACTTTAAGTGTTGGGTGCGAAAAGAATTTACACACAATCACCAAATGTATCATGGTGAATACTTACACGGACTAGCGATAGCCGTAAACACAGTGCCAGACAGATGTCTAAGTTTTCAGGTTGTATTTACAGGATGTGAAAGTGATGACGATGAAAACGAACCGAACGTACACGGTGGTGCAATGTGGGCAAGGATGCCAATAACAGCACTCGTTGCTGATATACCGTACGAAGAGTGGCCGCAGATAATGCCAACGCATTTAGCTCAGCCGTGGGATTGTAGCTCACATCATCACTCCATAGTACGACTAGATAGAGTTAGTTCATCTCCGTGGATTTGCAAGATAGACGGAGAGTTTCATAAAGGACAATATCTATTTACTGTAGACTACACAGAAAGTGACATAGCAGATGACCCTGCACAACATAAACAAAGTCACGTATTGCAGTTAATAGACGCAGGAGATTGGACAGGCAACATCGTTGCTTTGCCAAACAACAGAGTAAGGGCGACAAGTCCTGCACTCTGGGAAACTGGTGAAGGACCTCCAGATTTTAGACCGAGCCAGTACATACACAATGCAGAGATTCACGAAACTTATCTTGATCCTGCAATAACATTTGATAATCTATACTCGGAGAATGACGAATGATGAAGAAAAAGAAAATGATGCGTGGTGGTGGCCGCACTAAAATGATGGCTAAAGGTGGAGCTATGGGTGGCAAGAAAAAAGCCATGATGCAATACGGTGGTAAAACCAAAAAGATGATGGCTAAAGGTGGTGCTGCAGGTGGCAAAAAACCAACCATGATGAGAGGTGGTGGTAAAGCTACTAAAGGTGCTAAAGCAGGTGGTAAGAAAATGACTTTAGCACAAATTAGAAAAATGTTACCTCCTAATTACAAATTAGTTAAAAAGACAGCCTAATCAATGGCTAAGAAACGTGGGAGCATGAAAGGCTACACTATTAAGAGTGGTGACAAACGCCCTACCAAAAAGGGTGCAGGCATGACTGCTAAAGGTGTTGCCAAGTATCGTAGAGAAAACCCCGGCAGTAAACTCAAGACTGCTGTAACTGGCAAGGTAAAGCCGGGGAGCAAAGATGCAAAGAGACGTAAGTCTTTTTGTGCTAGATCTGCAGGTCAAATGAAAAAGTTCCCCAAAGCAGCCAAGAATCCTAACAGTAGATTGCGACAAGCAAGGAGACGATGGAAATGTTAGCTTCACTTATAGGTCCTATCGCTAACTTAGCAGGTACATGGTTTGAAAACAAAGTTGCGAAAACTAAAGCAGACGGAGAAGCAAAGGTTGCAGAAGCTAAAGCTCGTGCGACTGTTGCAGAGAAAGTCGCAGCAGGTGAAGTTGCATGGGAAGGTAAGATGGCAGATGCTACGGTGGATTCTTGGAAAGACGAATTTGCGTTAGTTGTGTTACTTGCTCCTGCTATACTTGTGTTCATCCCCGGAATGAGAGAGTACGTCAAAGAGGGGTTTGAGGTTCTTGCTACGTTACCTGACTGGTATCAGTATCTATTGTATATAGCTATATCTGCATCATTTGGTATTAAAGGTGTAGGTCAAGCAGCAAAAATGTTGAGGAAAAAATGATAGAGTGGTTATCAAAGTTATTTAAGTATTCAGGGGATTTATCTAAACATCGACTTCATACAACCAAGTATGAAGATTTGTGCATGTAAAGGAGTATGACATGGCAGTAAAGAAAAAAGCTAAAAAGAAAAGTGGTTCAAAGCCAACTAACCCAAAGCTATATGCTAGTGTGAAAGCAGAAGCAAAGAAAAAATTCAAGGTGTATCCATCAGCGTATGCAAATGCTTGGCTTGTTCGTACATATAAAAAGCGTGGTGGTGGATACGCATAATGAGCAAATCACAGGGGGGATTAACAAAGTGGTTCAAAGAGGACTGGCGTGATGTTAAGACTGGTAAGAAGTGTGGTCGGTCTGGCAAAGAAAAGAAAACACGCCCATACCCTGCGTGTAGACCCAAAGCTGTTGCAGGCAAGATAAGTAAACAAGAAGCAAAGAAAAAGACAGGTCCCAAAGCTGTTAAGTGGTCTGTTACGGCATCAGGTAGAAGAAGAAAGAAAGCTGCAGAAGGTGGCATGATCCACAGAGGTAGAAGAGCAGAATATGAAGTATGAGTTGAGTGAGTTTGTAAAGATGGTTGCCAAGCACGAAGGTATGGTGCTTGAACCTTATAAAGATAGTTTGGGCATAAGCACGATAGGCATTGGAAGAAACCTTGAAGATCGTGGTATCACAGACACCGAGTTAGATTACATAGGCAAGACACTTGAAGATATCTTAGAGGTAGGTCTTACCGAAGAAGAAGCTTACTATCTTTGCATGAACGACATAGCTATTGTAGAAAAAGAATTACTTGAAAGAAAACCTATTGTAAACCAACTAGACCAAGTACGACAGATGTGTCTCGTAGATATGGGATTTAATATGGGTGTTCCTCGTCTTATGAAATTTGTTAAGATGTGGGGAGCTATCGAGGTGGGTGATTTCTACGAAGCAAGCAATCAGATGCTTGACTCACGTTGGGCAAAACAGGTAGGTAAACGCAGTGAGCATTTAGCTCAAATGATGAGGGCAGGCTATGAGTGGACTGGATAAGAAACGATGCGAGACTTGCGAATGTTACGATTGCGACTGCGAAGATTGTTCTTGCGATTGCCATCATAATGATAGAGTTTCTACTGATCTTCATGATCGACACGACAGTGATAAACAAGACACAAAGATTTAAAAGCATAGACGACTGTCTGTACTTTGCAGAGCGTCTAACCAATCAACCAACAATACCACATGAGGATGGTAATAAAAAAATAACAGCATATTGTAAACCAATAAATAAGTAAGGGGAATACCATGTTAGCAGAATTAGCTGCGGCCAACGCTGCTTTTTCGGTGATTAAAAGTTTCGTTTCCAACGGAAAAGAACTAGGAGGATGTGTAAAACAAATTTCTGACTTTGTATTCGCCAAAGAACAAATAGAGAAAAAAGCAAAAAAGAAAAAAGCAGGTGGGGGTGGATCTGATCTTGAAGAGTTTATGGCTCTTGAACAGATAAAAGAAAAAGAAGAAGAACTTAAAAAGATTATGATATATCTAGGCAGACCGGGGTTGTGGCAGGATTGGCAAGCCTTTCAAGCTGAAGCTCGTAAGTCTAGAAGATACGCAGAAAAGATGGCAGAAAAAAGACGAGAAGAACTGCTAGAGTATCTAACGTATTTTATAGTCTTAATGATGATCGCAGGCTTTTGTTTCTTATTGGCTTTGGTTTATATGGAATACAAATAATATTGACAAATCAGTAGTCTATCTGTATAATCCTAAAAAGGAGCATCTCTATGAAAAAACTAGCCGCACAAGCGTTAGCTTTTCAATATCAACTACAAATTGAAAATGCACAAGCTGTATTAAACAACAATAACGCAGCTTTAAATATGGTCGATCAGGCACTACACGAAGTTATAACTGCAAATGAAAAATTAAGAATATTAAATAATATGATGCAGAACGTAGTGAAAGAAGTAGAAAGTGAAAAAGAAGAAAAGAGATCCTAAAGTTGGTACAGGCAAAAAGCCAAAAGGTAGCGACAGACGTTTATACACAGATGAGAACCCTAGAGACACGGTTAGCATCAAATTCGCTACACCTGCTGATGCCAGAGCAACGGTTGCGAAAGTTAAAAGAATCAATAAACCGTATGCGAGAAAGATACAAATCCTTACAGTCATGGAGCAACGTGCAAAAGTGATGGGTAAGACACAAGTTGTAGCAATAGCAAAACGAGCAAAAGAACAATTAAAGAAAGCACGTAAGAGTGGGTAAGTACCGAGTAATCAAACTAAAAAAAAAATTTACGATTACTGATACCGACTGATACCAAACCTTACAAACTACTGACTCCACAGCAAGTAGCAGACATCAACAAAAAACTAAATAGTCCAATTCGCAAAGCCAAAAAAAGAAAAGATTATTTAGAAACTAAAAAAGTCCAAGAGAAGCTAAAACATGGCGAGCAGTTATCTAGTATTAATCAACAACGTACTAAGAGATCTAAACGAGGTAGAGCTAACAAGCTCTAACTTTTCTGCATCAAGAGGTATACAAACTGCAGTGAAAGATTACGTTAATCGTGCAATAGATGACATAATAAATGCAGATACCGAGTGGCCCTTTACAGTTGTTAATAAAAGTTTTACAACCACTGCAGGCACACGTCTTTATACTAGATCTGCATTAAGCACAACAAATACAAAGACGGTAGACTTTGATAGCTTTACATTTCTTGAAGCTGCAGACAAGAAAGAAATTACACTTGAGTTTTTAACTTACAGTGAGTATCTTGACAACTATCATGAAAGAGATACAGATCCAACAGGTAATTCACGAGCCATACCAGTGTATGTTTACGAAGATCCACAGAATAATATTGGTTTGTCTCCTGTGCCTGATAAAAGCACATACACCGTAAAATATTATTATTATGCCACGCACACAGCGTTAAGTGCATCAACAGATACCTCAGATATACCTGATAGATTTGAAAACGTGATAATAGAACGAGCAAAGTATTATGCGTTTACTTTACGTGGTGAAGTGCAAAATGCACAACTTGCACAACTGCAGTTTGAAAAATCAATCAAACGTATGCGTGTAGAATTAATTAACAAACAATTATATATGAGAGCCGTCTAATGCCAGAGTTAAGTCAGACAGGTGCGTTTCCATTTGTATGTGAAGGTGGGTTAGTCCTTAATCAATCTACGTTCATAATGAAACCCGGTCAAGCACTTGAGCTTCTTAATTTTGAGCCTGACATCGAAGGTGGCTACAGAAGAATAACTGGCTTTAGCAAATACGTAACAGCAGTTGTGCCACAGACAAGTTCATCAAGTGAAGAGGTTTTGATGGTTGCAACATTTGGATCGAGTGTTGTTGCAGCGAGAGGTGAAAAGATATTTAGTGCTACCCCCGGTGGCTCAAGTTGGACAGAGCGAGATACTGGTAGAAGTAGTGCAGGCAAGTACACATTTCAAAGATTTAACTTTGATGGCAACGATAAATTAATTGTTGCAGACGGTGCAAACGCACCGACAGTGTTTAACTCATCATTTAGTGCAACGGATGTAAGTGAGAGTTCTGTGTCTGGTGCAAAGTTTGTAACTGCATTTAAAGATCACATGTTCTATGCAGGCAAGTCAAGCACACCACAAGAGGTTGTGTTTAGCCAACCGTTTGATGAAGATGCGTTTAATAGTGGGTCTGGTGCAGGTAGTATCAAAGTTGACGATACTGTGACAGGACTCAAAGTATTCCGTGATAATTTGTTTATCTTTTGCGAAAACAGAATATTTCAACTTACTGGATCATCACTATCTGACTTTGCAGTCAAACCTGTAACAAGAAACATAGGTTGTGTAAACGGACAAACTATACAGGAATTTGCAGGTGACCTTATATTCTTAGGTCCTGACGGATTACGCACCATCGCAGGTACTGCAAGAATTGGTGACGTTGAGTTGGGTACAATAAGTTCTAACGTACAAAGCTTGTTTGATGCCAACTTATCTGACTCTGGTAATTTTACGTCAATCGTAATACCTAACAAAACACAATACAGAATATTTTTTACAAAAAGTGGTCAAGGTGAAACTTTAACAAAAGGTGTAATTTGTGTGCTTAGAGGTCAACAGTTTGAGTTTGCAGAAATGAAAGGCATAAGACCGACAGCCACAGATACATTTGTATCTTCAGGAGATGTGATAGCTATACACGGATCAGGAGATGGATTTGTGTACAGACAAGAGTCAGGCAACGATTTTGATGGCACTGCTATTTTGGGAAGATACCGTAGTCCAGATCTTACAATGAACGATCCGGGGATACGAAAAAATATGCAAAGGGTCATAGTAAACTATGCACCTGAATCATCTATAGATGCAGACTTGTTTGTTAGATATGATTATGAAAGTAAAGACTCAGCACGACCTGCAGCTTACGCTTTAGATTCTGAAGATGTTGCTGCAATATATGGAACAAGCACATATGGTGTAAGCACTTCAGCGTCAGGAACGTATGGTGGTGCAACACAACCTCTCGTAAGACAACCAGTAGAAGGATCTGGATTTGCAGTAGCTTTACGAGTGAATGATGGGGGAACAACTGCACCTTATTCGTTAAAAGGATTTCAGTTAGAGTATCAACTAGGAGCTAGAAGATAAATGGGAGCAACCTACACAAGACAATCTTCTTACACTGACGGAGACGTTATAACTGCAGCTCATACCAATGATGAGTTCAATCAGTTATTAGCAGCCTTCCAAGCGAGTACAGGACACACTCACGATGGCACAGCCAACGAGGGTGGCCCTATAACTAAGCTATTAGGCAACACGCTTACGTTTGGTGCAGGAACTGCAGGAACAGATATAACAATTACATTTGATGGTGAAACATCCGATGGTGTCCTTAAATGGATGGAAGATGAGGATTATTTTGAGTTTAGTGACGACATACTTGTTGCTTCTACAGAGAAGCTACAATTCAGAGATACAGCTATATACATCAATTCGAGTACCGATGGACAACTCGACCTTGTAGCAGATACAGAAATACAACTTGCAGCCACAACAGTTGATTTAAATGGTAACTTAGATGTATCAGGATCATTGACGTTAGGTGGCACTGCAATAACATCAACTGCTGCAGAGTTGAATATACTTGACGGTGTTACGTCTACGGCTGCAGAGTTGAATATACTTGACGGTGTAACATCTACCACAGCAGAACTAAATATACTTGACGGTGTTACGTCTACAACTGCAGAGTTAAATATACTTGATGGAGTAACGTCTACCACTGCAGAACTAAATATACTTGATGGTGTAACCTCTACTGCTACAGAACTAAACATCATGGATGGTGACACAAGTGCATCGTCAACTACACTTGCAGACGCAGACAGAGTTGTGGTCAACGATGCAGGCACAATGAAACAGGTTGCTTTGACTGACTTCGAGACTTACTTTGAGTCTGCACTAGATACACTATCTAATGTAACAACAGTTGGTGCGTTGAACAGTGGTTCTATTACATCAGGCTTTGGTGCTATAGACAACGGCTCATCAGCCATAACAACTACAGGTACAATTACGTATGGTAGTTTATCTGACGGTAGCATAACTATTACAGCGTTTGTTGATGAAGATAATATGGCATCCAACAGTGCGACTCTCGTGCCTACACAACAATCTGTAAAAGCTTACGTTGACACTCAACTAACTGCTGAAGATTTAGATTTCCAAGCTGACAGTGGTGGTGCATTAAGCATAGATCTAGACAGTGAAACCTTAACGTTTACAGGTGGTACAGGTATTGACACAAGTGGTAGTGGTAATGCTGTTACCTTTGCGATAGATTCTACTGTAGCCACTTTATCAGGAACACAAACACTTACAAATAAAACATTAACATCACCAAAAGTAAACGAAGATGTAGCAGTAACTGCAACTGCGACAGAAATAAATATCTTGGATGGTGTTACATCTACGACTGCAGAACTAAATATATTGGATGGGGTAACGTCTACTACTGCAGAACTAAATATATTAGATGGGGTAACATCTACTACTGCAGAGTTAAACATATTAGATGGCGTAACATCCACAACTGCAGAACTTAATATCTTAGATGGAGTAACATCAACCGCTGCCGAACTTAACATCTTAGATGGCGTAACTGCAACGGCAACAGAGCTTAACATCATGGATGGTGATACGTCTGCTTCTTCTACTACATTAGTAGATGCAGATAGATTAGTTACAAATGACAATGGCACAATGAAACAAGTGGCATTGACAGATGTAAAAACATATTTAACTAGTGCAGGCTTCAGTTCGGATGATCCGACAGCACTTGCGATAGCGTTAGGATAATAACATGGCAAATACATTTAAAGTAGTCACATTCGCTGCCGAGCCAAACAGTGCAGGTTCTCCGTATACGATATATACAGTTCCGGGTAGCACAACTACAGTAGTGATTGGACTTGTACTCTCAAACATACACACTGCTCAAGTAACCACAGAAGTAGAGCTTGTGTCCACCACATCAGGAGGTGGTAGAGCAGCAACCAATGGAACATCGTTCTTAGTTAAAGATGCACCCATACCTGTAGGTTCATCATTGGAAGTATTAACAGGTGGTAAGATCATACTTGAAACAGGAGATCTTCTAAGAGTAGACTGTTCTGTAGCAGATAAAATTTCAGGAACATTGAGCATAATGGAGATAACATAAGATGGCATACATCGGTAATGACCCATCCAATAGATTTGTAGCACCCAAAGCAGCATCTGTATTTTCAGGTGATGGTTCTACAACTGCATTTACATTAGACCATGCAGTAGGTTCTGATGAGGACATACTTGTATCTGTAGATGGTGTTATACAAGAACCATCTGTAGCATACGCAGTGAGCAGTGGAACTACACTTACATTTACTGCTGCACCATCAAGTAACTCAGGTAATAATATCTTTGTGTATTATTTGTTTAGAACAGTAGGTACAGTAAGTCATCCGAGTAACAATGCGTTGACTGCGACAACAGGTACGTTTACAGGTGCATTTACCTCACTCGGTATAGATGATAATGCTGATGCAACTGCCATAACTATAGATAGTGATGAAAATGTTAGTTTGGGAGGAAAGCTAGGAATAGGTGCTACAACTATAGACAGTGATATACACCTTGAAAAATCATCTGACTTACAAATAAAACTAGAAAGAACTGGCTCTGGAACATCTACTATTTCTGTACCTTCAAGTGGACAATTAGAACTAAATAATACATCTAATGCTGCCATGACATTTTCTACAAATAATACAGAACGTATGCGAATAGACAACAGTGGCAATGTAATGATAGGCACTACAACAGTAGATTTGTCTGCTATTTCTAGTGGCACTGGAACTACAGTAACTAGCACTGGTCAATTATTACTAGCACACGATGGTAATAACATGGGTTTCATGAACCTCACAGATTATGACAGTGGTACAGAAAACTTTTTTGTGTTTTTGTCTGATGCAAGTACTAAAGGTAGTATAGGTTTTAATGGAAGTAATACAGTTTATGCAACAAGTTCTGATTACAGATTAAAAGAAAATATAAATTATTCTTTTGACGCATCATCACAAGTTAAAAAATTAAAACCTTGTGAGTTTAATTTTAAAACAAATTCAGATGTTAAGGTTACTGGTTTTATAGCACATGAAGCACAAGAAGTTTGTCCTCTTGCTGTTACTGGTGTAAAAGATGAAACAGAAAAATACACAGATGAAAATGGTGATGAGAAAACAAGAGATGTTATACAAGGAATAGACACAAGTTTATTAGTTCCACTTTTAACAAAATCACTTCAAGAAGCATTAGCAGAGATAGACACACTTAAAACAAAAGTGGCAGCATTGGAGAGTAAGTAATGGCATTAACACGAGTAATAGGAGATGGTATTGGTCAAGTAACTGACATCAAGATAGGTGGTTCAGGTACTGCTAATACTTTAGACGACTATGAAGAAGGCACTTTTGATTTAACAGTATCAGATGCAACAAGTGGTGGAAATACTGGTTCAGTAACACAAACAAATTTTTACACAAAAATTGGTGACACTGTAATTTTAAATATAAATCTTATAAATATTACAACAACTGGTTTGACAGGTGCTACAACTCTTTATTTACAAGGTTCACCATTTACTCCAAAATCGGGTTCTTATGGTTCTGGTTCATGCACAGTTAATTTAATAGATGTAGAATCAGCATGTTTTAATTATAATATATTTATAAATGCAGGTCAAACTTACATGTCATTTATCGAATCTCTTGATGATGCAGGGTCTGGGTCAACTCATGTAAATAAATTTAATAACGGAAACGCCGATGCTTTTGCAACTGTAATATTTAAAGTATAAGGAATAAAAATATGGCAATAACAAAAACAGAAGAAATTATAAAAATAGAAATAGTGCATACTTGCATAATTCAAGTTTTAATAAACATAGTTATTACTGAAGATGGGCAAGAAATTAGTAGGTCAAATAAAAGATATAGTTTAATTCCTTGTGGTCACACTAAACCAATAGATAGCACTCCAGATAAATGGGTATGGAATGATACAGATGTAAGTGACCAACCACAACAAGTTCAAGATATATGTAATACTGTTTGGACAGATGATGTAAAAAAAGCATACAAGGCTAAGATTGAAGCACAGGGGTAAAACATGGCATACATAGGAGTCAGTCCATCTAATGGAGTTCGTAGGGTTCACACCTACACTGCCACAGCATCGCAGACCACATTCAGTGGTGCAGGTGCAGAGGGTACATCTTTAAGTTACAAAGACAGTAACTTCGTAGATGTGTACCAAAATGGTGTAAAGTTAGGTGATGCAGACTACACTGCAACAAGTGGTACATCAATAGTATTAGGCACAGGAGCTACTGCAAGTGACCTCGTGGTCATTGTGGTATTTGATGTGTTCTCGGTAGCAGACACTGTAAGTAAAGCAGATGGTGGTACGTTTGATGGTAACGTTACTATGGGTGGTACACTTGCAGTGACAGGAACAACAGCACTGACAGGTAATGCAACTGCTGCAGGAACACTTGGAGTTACAGGTAATGCTACATTTAGTGGTGAAATAATTACATCTACAAGTGGTACGTCTAATGTAAGAATAGGTGAAAATGCAGGAGATGCTATACAAAGTGGTGGTAATTACAATACTGTAGTTGGAGATGAAGCAGGAACAGCAATTACTACAGCAGATGATAATACAGCAGTGGGTTTTGAAGCAGGAAAAGCTATTACAACTAATGGTAAAAATACTTACATAGGATATCAATCAGGAGTTGCAAATGTAGGTGACCAAAATGTATTCATAGGACATAGTGCAGGAAGTGCAGTAACTAATGGTGATAAGAATACATTTATTGGTAAATATGATGGTAATCAAGATGGTTATGATTTACGGACAGCAGATAATTACATTGTTTTATCAGATGGAGATGGAAATGTAAGATTCTTAGTAGATAACAATGGAAGAAGTAGAATACAAGGAACTGGAAGTTACAATTTAGGTGTTTTTAAAACCTCTGCATCTAGTGATGAAGATATGATAAAGTTTTTTAGACAATCAGGGGGTAATGATACTACTGCAATCACTTGTGGTCAAATAATTACAACATCAAGTAATGTAACAGCCTACCAAACATCATCTGATTATAGACTTAAAGAAAATGTAAATTACGATTTTGATGCTACATCAAGACTAAAACAACTAAAACCTGCTAGATTTAATTTTAAGGTTACACCAGACAAAACAGTTGATGGCTTTCTTGCACATGAAGTGGAATCAGTTGTACCAAATGCAGTAAGTGGAGTTAAAGATGCAGTTGATGAAGAAGATGCAATTATAGCACAAGGTATTGACCACGGATTTTTAGTTCCTCTTCTAACAAAGACATTACAAGAAGCACTTACAAGAATAGAAACACTTGAAGCAGAAGTAAAAGCATTGAAAGGGTAAAAAATGACAAGAGCAAGTGATACAGCAAGAATATTATCAGGTGGAGCAGTAATCAACGAAGATAGCAATGATGTAGATTTACGTGTTGAAGGCAATGGTGATGCTAACCTTTTAGTATGTGATGCAGGAAGTGACTTTGTTGCTATTGGTGAGACATCCCAAATAAATGGTGGTAAACTAAACATTGCAACATCTGCTGAAGGTGCAGTATTATCATTTTTATGTAGGTCAACAACAGATAGTCATCAGCCTGAAATAGTGATGCAAAAATCATCAACTGACAGTGGTAACTTTGCAGCTACAGCAGATAATGAATTATTAGGTAGTATAAAATTTAGAGGTGTAAATACTTCTGCTGTTTCAGATATTGGAGCAGAGATTTCTGCTCAACAGACTGGCACGTCAAGTTCAACTGTTCAAACTAATTTAATGTTTAGCACAACTGAAAGCGAAAGAGCTAGATTAACTAGTGGTGGTGATTTCTTAGTAGGTACTACTGATAGCAATGTTGCCGATAATAGTGGTAGTGCTAGAGGAATATCTTTGAGAGGAATTGATAATGACTCCAATATTATGGTTGCAGTTTATCAAGGAACAGTTTTACACTTAAATAGATTAAATAATGATGGAACAATAGTAGATTTAAGACAAAATGGAACTGTTGAAGGAACAATATCAGTCAGTGGTAGCACTGTTTCTTATAATGCCTTTAGTGGTTCTCACTGGTCAAGATTAACAGATAATTCAAAACCAACTATATTAAATGGAACTATTATTGAAACTATTGATGAAATGTGTGATTGGTATCAAGTTCAGTTTACAATTCCTAAAACAGATGAAAATGATGAAACAGATGAAAATGATGAAACAACTAAAAAAGTAAGTTACGTCTTAAAAGATGGTGAAAATGTTGGCGATACGATAACATATACCTATGAAGAAAATGATTATAAAGCAACTATTATCAAAGAAGATGATAACAAGCACACCAAATGTAAAATATCAGACACAGCAGATAGCAAAAGAGTTTATGGAGTTTTTGCTAATTGGGATAATGATGACGATACAGTAAATGATATGTACGTTACAGCAGTTGGAACTCATGTAGTAAGAGTTAACAAAGACGTAACAGTACAAGCAGGTGATTTGCTTTCATCTAATGGAGATGGCACAGCTAAAGTACAAGATGATGATGTCATAAGAAGCAAGACTATAGGCAAAGTATTAACAAACATCAAACAAGAAACTTACAGTGACGGAAGTTACACTGTACCTTGTGCATTATACTGTGGATAAACAATATGGAAAGCATTGACCCAATGTTATTTTGGAACATAATCCTGACTATGGTCGTTGTACCATTTGGTTGGGCATTTAATAAGATGTTCCAAGAGGTAAAACGAATACAAATACTCCTTAACAAGACACGAGAAGAGTATGCACGTAAAGATGATGTAAAAGATGATGTGCATGAGTTGATGGATGCACTAAGAAGATTAGAAGATAAGTTAGACAAAGTATTGATGGGAAGTAGA
>LULQ01000075.1_pt1 | contig 45251 bp, 44 predicted proteins | sample 728091 | NCBI WGS metagenome assembly LULQ01 (sample SAMN03860285, study PRJNA289734) | marine metagenome | biome: seawater column; feature: ocean; material: water; isolation source: Red Sea water column Station 149 - depth 10m | place: Saudi Arabia: Red Sea | collected 2011-10-15 | depth 10 m
AGCTGAAATTTTAAATCTTTTTTTTGCTGAGCTTTTTGTTTTTAATTTTGGCATAATTGGACGAGGTTATACAAAGAATGAAGAAAATTTACAACCTATATTAAAGCCTATAAAGGTTGAATTACCATAATCATTTGCTTTCCATCAAACTTGGGGTGCAATTCGACTTTACCAATATCTTTCATATCCTCTTTAATTTTGGCCATCAATTCATTTCCTAAATGAGAGTGTTGAAGTTCACGTCCTTTAAATCTAATGGTGAACTTTACCTTATCACCTTTGGCAATAAATTTTTTAGCATTTTTTACTTTAAACTCATAATCATGCGTTTCAGTTACTGGTCTCATTTTAATTTCTTTTAAAGCAATTATTTTTTGTTTCTTTTTTGCAAGGTTTGCTTTTTTTTGGGCATCATATTTATATTTTCCCATGTCCATAATTTTACAAACTGGGGGATTGGCATTTGGGGCAATTTCGATTAAATCCAAACCTTGATTTTTTGCCATTGAGATTGCCTCATTAGTATTTAAAACACCTAAGTTTTCTCCATCACTTGCAATAACTTGAACTTCAGGTGAGGAAATTCTGTTATTTGATCGAGGACCACGATCCTTGGTTCTTCTTTGAAAATAGTTTTGCTTAAAATCTGCCACTTAAATATTTGAAGGTGCTTTGTTTAAAGCAGAAAATTTTTTTAGAAATGAGTTTAGTTCCATATTTTCTTGTTTATTTGAATCCAATCTTCTAATGGTTACTGAGTTACTGTCAACTTCTTTTTTACCACAAATTATTAAAAGAGGTATTTTTGCTAATGAATGATCTCTTATTTTATAATTTAAATTATGATTTTTTAAATCAACCATTGATGTAATACCAGCTTCTCTTATCTTATCGGAAACTTTTTTTGCGTATTCTTCGAAGTCTTCAGAAATAGGTATAACAACTGTTTGTAATGGAGATATCCAAAATGGAAATTTTCCAGCATAGTTTTCAATCAGAATACCTATAAATCTCTCAAGTGATCCAAATAATGCACGATGTAACATAACAGGAACTTTCTTAGTGCCATCTTTATCTACATATGATGCATCTAATCTACCTGGTAAATTTAAATCAACTTGGACTGTTCCACATTGCCAATCTCTTCCTATTGCATCTCTTAAAACAAATTCTATTTTTGGACCGTAAAATGCTCCCTCACCTTTATTTATACTGTACTCAAGTTTAGAAGCTTTGACTGCTTTTAACAAAGATGCTTCAGCCTTGTCCCAAATCTCATCCTCACCAACTCTTACCTCTGGCCTATCAGCATATTTAAGAATTACATTTTCGAAACCTAGATCTTTATAAATTTCTAATATCAAATTTGTAACATTTAAACATTCACTTGTGATTTGATCTTCGGAGCAAAAAATATGAGCATCATCTTGAGTGAATGCTCTTACTCTTAATAACCCATGTAAAGCACCAGATGGTTCATATCTATGAACTTTTCCAAACTCAGTAATTCTTAGAGGTAAATCTCGATAACTTTTAAGACCTTGATTAAAAACTTGTATGTGTCCAGGGCAATTCATTGGTTTAATTGCAAAAACTTTTTCATCAGGAGTTTCTGAGGTATACATGTTTTCCCCATATTTTTCCCAATGACCTGATTTTTCCCACAATAATCTGTCTAATACCTCTGGTGTGTTCACCTCTTTGTATCCAGCTAGGTCCTGTTTAGCTCTCATGTAATTAATTAATTTTTGAAATAACGTCCAACCTTTCTCATGCCAAAAAACAGATCCCGGACTTTCTTCTCTAAAATGAAACAAGTCCATTTCTTTGCCCAATTTACGATGATCTCTTTTTTCTGCCTCTTCAATTCTTTTTAAATAATCGTCTAAATCTTTCTGGGAGGCCCAACTTGTTCCGTAGATCCTTTGAAGCATTTCATTTTTTGAGTCACCTCGCCAATATGCGCCTGAAACTTTTGTAAGTTTAAAGGCTTTGCCAATTTTACTAGATGATACTAAATGAGGTCCTCTGCATAAATCATACCAAGTATCACCATGATGATAGACTGAAAGTTCTTCAGTTTCTGGAATACTCTCAATAATTTCTGCCTTATATTTTTCTCCAATTTTTTTAAAATGCTTAATTGCTTTATCTCTTTCCCATACTTCTCGTCTTGTTTTTAAATCTTTGTCAATTATTTTTGACATCCTTTCTTCAATTTTTTTGAGATCGTCATCTGTAAAGGGCTCCTTTCTGGCAAAGTCATAATAAAATCCATTTTCTATAACTGGTCCAATAGTAACTTGGGTGCCTGGATATAATTCTTGAACTGCCATAGCCATGATATGTGCAGCGTCATGTCTAATAACTTCTAAACCCTCTGGGTCTTTTGCTGTAAAAATTTTAACGGAACAATCTTTATCAATCGAAAAATATAAATCTTTTAATTCTCCATTCACACTCATTATCAAGGCTTGTTTTGCTAGTGATTTGCTAATTTTTTCAGCAATCTCTAGGCCTGTCACTTTTTTAGGAAAATCTAAATTGTTTCCGTCTGGTAAAGTAATTATGGGCATTTAATTAAGTAATCTCTTATACTCTGAATAAGTAGAAAAACACATTTTTTCAACATTAAATTTTTTTATAATGTTTTTTCTTCCCTCCTTACCCATTAATTTTAAGGAAGTTTCGTCCATTGTCATTGCTTGAATGATTTTTTTACTCAATGAGCGAGCGTCACCAGATTCAAATAACAACCCAGTTTTTTCGTTTAAAATTGTCTCATTTGATCCTCCAATATTACTAGCAATGATTATTTTTTCCATAGATTGTGCCTCTACCGCAACTCTTCCAAAAGCTTCAGGTTCAATTGATGCTGAAACTATAATATCAGAAACATTATAAGCTAAAGCCATATCCTTACAATGGTCTATGAATTTTACTTGATTGGTCAGATTATATTTTTCAATTAATTTGATAAGTTTTTCTTTATAAGAATCTCTTCCCTGATCACTGCCTAATATTACAACATGAAATGCTTCGTATCCTAATTCAATTTTAACTAAATTTATTGCCTCAATAAACAATTCTTGACCCTTCCATGATGTAAGTCGACCTGGCATAAGAATTATTTTTTTTTCATCAGTAATATTCCACTCATTTAAAAGTTTTTTTTCATCAGTTTCAATTTTGGTTGTTGGATCAAAATAATCTACATTTATGCCCCTAAAAATTACTAAAAATTTTTTTTTAGAATTCAGAAATTCCTGATAATTCTCTTGAATATGTGAAAAAATAAAGTTTGATCCTGCTATCACCAAATCTGACCTTACCATTACTGAATTATAAAATTTTTTTAATCTACCTCTAAAATTATAAGTCCCATGAAATGTAGTAACAAACTTTCTTCTAGTTAATTTTGTTGCAATTAAACACGACCAAGCTGGTGCTCGACTTCTTGCGTGAACAATTGAAATGTTAAAAATCAAAATTATTGCTATTAAAATAATTGAATTTATCAAAATCAATAATGGATTTTTACTATGAACAGGAAGCCTTATTAATTTAACTTTTTTTTTATCAATAAACTTAGTTAACTCTCCACCACTTGTAACAATGTAAGATTTACAATTATTTTCAGGTAAAAAATGTGCAATATCATAGCAACCAGTTTCTGCACCTCCGTAACCTAATTTTGGGATTACTTGCAAAACATTTAAATTAGATGACATTTAAAATAATTATATAATAATAGACAAAACTAATAAACTTTTATGACAAATTTTAATTACTTAAAAATTTCTACTACCAGAAAAATAAGATATTTGAAACTACATCAAAAAAATGCCACCCACATTGTTTTTTTGCATGGTTTTATGTCGGATTTGGAAGGTAAAAAACCTCAAGCATTTTTAAAATTTGCAAAAAAAAATAAATTAGGTTTTCTTGCTTTAGAATATTCAGGTCATGGTAAATCATCAGGAAAATTTATTAATGGTAATATTTCAAAATGGACTAGGGATACTACTTTAGTAATTCAAAAAGTTGTCAAAAAAAACGATATTATATTTATCGGATCAAGTATGGGGGCTTGGATTGCTTTAAACCAGTTTAGTCTTATCAAAAACAAAATTAAAGGTTTTTTAGGAATAGGTTCAGCGCCAGAATTTCTTGATAAACTAATGTGGAATAAATTTTCTAATAAAATGAAGATTGAAATCAAAAAAAAAGGTGTCATAAATTTAAAACATGGTGATTATGAATACCCAATCACTTACCAATTAATCAAAGATGGAAGAAAAAATAAAATTTTAAATAAAAAAATAAGTCAAAATATAAATGTAACGATGGTTCACGGGAGCAAAGATAAATCTGTACCTGTAATTTACTCAAAAAAAGTTTTAAAAATATTTCAATCTAAGAAAAAGAAATTAGTAGTTATAAAAAATGGTGATCATAGTTTATCTTCCCCAAAATGGCTCAAGATATTGAAAAAAGAGTTAAAATTAATAATTAACTAACTTTTTGTATTTTTGTTTTTGTAGAGATTGGATTTTTAAGCTTATCTAACATTTCTTTTGGACAAACCTGTACAAAATTCTTTAACTCGTTTTCAAAGTCATCAATTATTTTTTTTGATAAGCTGGATCCTGTTTCATTACTATGTTCTAGTACCAATTCTTTTAAAAATTTTGACCAATACTCAGTTTCAACATTTTGCCATACAACTGAATCCGGATTAACTTTTTTTTCAAATTCTTTTGATTTATCGTAAATAAAAGCCATTCCTCCTGTCATGCCAGCTGCAAAATTATCTCCAACATCTCCAAGAATTACTGCTGTACCACCGGTCATATATTCACAACCATTTGAATCACAGCCTTCGATAACAGTTGTGGCACCAGAATTTCTTACCGCAAATCTATCTCCAGCTTGACCAGCTGCAAAAAGTTTACCTGACGTTGCACCATAAAGAACTGTGTTGCCAATAATAGTATTCTCATTAGAAATTAAATTGCTTTCATCAGGTAGTTTTATTGAAATGGTTGCTCCTGACAAACCTTTCCCAACATAATCATTTGCATCGCCTTTTAAATTAAGTTTAAGTCCTTTTGCTGTAAATGCACCAAACGATTGTCCAGCTGAACCTTTAAAATCTAGAGTTAAAAAATTTTCCTCTAATTTTTCATAACCATATTTTTTATATAAGTGATGTGAAATTCTAGTGCCTACAGCTCTATTAGTATTTTTAATTAAAAACTCGTTATTTATTTTTTCTGAGTTATCTAAAGCCTTTTCTATTTGAGGCCAAATTTCTTGATCCAGTGTATTAGGAACTTGATTTATTTCTGATACCTCACAATACCTCTTATTATTGCCAGGGTCTGCTTGGACAAATAATGGATTAAGATCTAAGTCATCTAGATTAGGCGAGGCTTTACTTACCTGCATTAATAAATCAGTTCGACCGATAACCTCATTTAAAGATCTAAAACCAAGTGAAGCTAAAATTTCTCTCACCTCTGTAGCAATAAATGTAAATAAATTTACAACTTTATCAGGAGTTCCAGTAAATTTTTCTCTTAATTTTTCATCCTGTGTACAAACTCCTACAGGACAAGTATTAGAGTGACATTGCCTTACCATAATACAACCCATCGCTACTAAAGCGGTAGTTGCTACACCATACTCCTCTGCACCCATCATAGCTGCAATAACAACATCTCTTCCAGTTTTAATACCCCCATCAGTTCTTAAAGTAACTTTATGTCTTAGATTATTTAATGTTAAAACTTGATTGGCCTCCGTCAGTCCCATCTCCCATGGAATACCTACGTATTTTACACTTGTTTGAGGTGTAGCCCCGGTTCCTCCATTATGTCCTGAAATTAAAATTATATCAGCTTTTGCTTTTGCAACACCAGCTGCAATAGTACCAACGCCAGAAGATGCAACTAATTTAACTCCAATTCTTGCCTTAGGATTGATTTGTTTTAAATCATAAATAAGCTGAGCTAAATCCTCAATTGAATAAATATCATGATGCGGAGGTGGGGAAATTAGTGTTACACCTGGTGTTGAATGTCTTAGCTTGGCAATCTCATCTGTTACTTTAAATCCTGGTAATTGGCCACCTTCGCCAGGTTTTGCACCTTGAGCAATTTTAATCTCAATTTCATTACAATTGTTTAAATAATTAACTGTTACACCAAATCTTGCTGACGCAATTTGTTTTACTCTCGAATTTGCACTATCACCAGAGTCCATAATCTTAAATCTATTTGCATCTTCACCACCTTCTCCACTACAGGATGCACCTTTAATTCTATTCATCCCAATAGCTAATGTTTCGTGTGCCTCTTTGGATAATGCTCCGTGAGACATACTTCCACTACCAAATCTTTTTAATATTTTTTCTATTGGTTCAACCTCAGAAATTTGAATAGATGGTCCTAATTTTTTTTTTCTAAAATCTATCAAATCCCTTAAGTTAATTGGTGGCAAGTTATAGATTCCCTCAGCATATTTTTTATAAGCTGTATACGAGTTTGATCCTACAGCGCTTTGTAATAAGTGGATTAATCTGCCCTGATATTGGTGTGTTTCTCCATTTTTTCTGTATCTATAAATCCCACCAATAGGTAAAACTGTATCGGTGCTTTCAAATGCCTCTTTATGTATTGCACGTATTTTTTTTTCGATTCCTGACAATCCAATACCAGAAATTTTTGAAGTCACTCCAGGAAAATAATCATCAACTATTGATCTGCTTAGACCAACAGTTTCAAAATTACATCCGCCTCGATACGAACTTAAAACAGATATACCCATTTTTGACATGATCTTTAATAATCCTGCATTCACTGATTTGATATATCTTTCAACACATTCATCAAAACTATACTGGCCAAATAACTTTTTCTCATGCCTTTGGTATAAACTATCAAAAGCTATATATGGATTAACTGTTGTTGCTCCAACACCTATTAATGTTGCAAAAGAATGGGTGTCCAAAGCTTCGCCAGATTGAACGTTAATTGAAACATACCCTCTTAATTTTTTATCAATTAAAAAAGTATTAATCGCACCAACGCATAACAACATTGGCATAGGCATCCTTGTATCTGAAATAGCTTTGTCGCTTAAAACTAATTGTGTTACACCCTGTCTAACGGCAATTTCCGACTCTTTTTGGATCCTTTTAATAGAGTCAAATAAACTTTGATCATTTGAGAAAGTACAATCTATAGAGACAGAGTTTTTTCCAAAAAAATTAATAAATTTGTTAAATTGTGAATTCGATAATATCGGACTATTTAAAACATAAATATTTTCTTTAGTTAAAGTATCAAAATCTAAAATATTCCCAAGATTACCAAATCTAGTTTTCAAACTCATAACTTTATTTTCTCTTAAAGAGTCAATCGGTGGATTGGTCACTTGGCTAAAGTTTTGTCTAAAAAAATGATAAAGTGGTCTGTATTTGTCTGATAGAACTGCTAAAGGTGTATCATCACCCATGGAACCCGTCGCTTCTTTTGCATCTTCAGCCATTGGATGTAAAATTAGCTCTAAGTCCTCTAAACTAATTCCAAAAGTGTGTTGTCGTCTCCTTAGATCTTCACCATCAAAATTATGTTTTTCATTAGAAATAGATAATTTTTCATCTAAATCTATTATCTGAGAATTGAAATGCTTATATTCTTTTGCCAAATAGTCTTTAATTTGATTATTCGTAAACACTTTGCCTTTTTCAATTCTAACACCAATTATCTCCCCTGGGCCAAGTCTTCCTTTTGAAACAATTTTCTTTTCATTTAATTCAATCATTCCAGTTTCAGATCCAGCAAAGAGAAACTTATCTTTTGTTATTGCGTATCTTAAAGGCCTTAAACCATTACGATCATTAGCTGCAATGACCCATTCATTATCTGTTGCAGCAATAGCGGCAGGACCATCCCAAGGTTCCATAGTACTATTTAAAAAATTAAACAGTTGTTGATGGCTTTTTGGAAGAGTTTTATTTCTTTTTGACCAAGCATCAGGGATCATCATTAATTTTGCTAAAGGTGCAGGTTGGCCAGATTTATTTAATAACTCAAAAACATTATCTAGTGCCGCAGAGTCAGAAACTCCTTTTTGTATAACTGGCTTTAAATTTTCAACATTTTCAAAAAGAGGGCTACTCATCTCTTGTTCATGAACTCTCATCCAGTTTTTATTTCCTTTGTAAGTATTAATTTCACCATTATGGGCAACTGCTCTAAATGGTTGTGCCAAACTCCAGCTTGGAGCAGTATTAGTTGAAAATCTCTGATGAAAAATTGCAAATCTTGAAATAAATCTTTCGTCTTTTAAATCCAAGAAAAAATCTGAGATAGCCTCAGCTAAAAACATGCCCTTATAGATAATTGATTTAGAACTTATCGAGCAAATATAAAAATTATTTAATGATAAATTGAATGCTTTATTCTCAATTTTTTTTCTTGTTTCATAAATTTTTCTTTCAAGCTCTTTATCAAGCAAATTTTTATCATTCGATTTAAAAAGCACTTGAATTATCTCTGGCATAGTTTGGAAAGCTTTTTCTCCTAAAACTTTTGGATTAACAGGCACCTGTCTCCATCCATAGATACTAAAATCGTTTTTAGTTAACTCACTTTCTACAATCGTTTTACAGCTTTCTTGTGAGGAGTAATCATTTCTTGGTAAAAAAATCATTCCAACACAAATATCAGAGCCATCATGTGTGTGACCTGTAACCTCTATTTTTTCAACAAAGAAATCTTTAGGAATTTCTAAATGTATTCCTGCCCCATCACCTGTTTTTCCATCAGCATCAACAGCTCCTCGATGCCAAACAGCCTTTAAAGCTTCAATTCCATATTCTACAACCTCTCTTGATTTTTTTCCCTCTGTTGATGCAATTAACCCTACGCCACATGCATCATGTTCCATTTCCTTAGAATAAACATTGTTTTTAGTAAGTAATTCTAAATTTTTTTTATATATACTCATTATGCAACTTTAGATTTTTTTAATTCGATATTTTCAAGATAAGATTTGATTGATAAAGCAGCATCTCTACCATCTTTAATTGCCCAAACAACTAAAGATGCGCCTCTTACAATATCTCCGGCAGCAAAGACACCTTTAATATTAGTTTCCATAGTATCAAAGTCAGTTTTAATTGTTCCCCATTTTGTAACTTGTAATTCTTGTGCTTCAAATAATAATGGCAAGTTTTCTGGATCAAATCCTAAAGCTTTTATTACCATATCTGCTTTAATTTCAAATTCAGATCCTTGTTTAATTTCTGGTCTTCTTCTACCTGAGTCATCTGGATCTCCAAGTTGAATTTGATCTACAATTAATTTTTCAATTTTATTTTTTCCTCTAAATTCTTTTGGACTAGACAACCAAACAAATTCAACACCCTCTTCTTCTGCATTAGCTACTTCTCTTGCAGATCCGGGCATGTTATCTTTATCTCTTCTATATAAACATTTAACTGAATTAGCTTTTTGTCTTACAGATGTTCGGACACAATCCATTGCGGTATCTCCACCTCCAATAACAACTACATCTTTACCCTCAGCATTTAATATACCTTTATCGAATAAATCAACTTTATCTCCCAACCCCTTTTTGTTTGATGCTGTTAAAAACTCCATAGCAGGAAAAATATTATCTAAATCATTACCTGGTAGATTAATTTCTCTTGGTTTATAAACTCCAGTAGCAATTAAAATTGCATCATGTTTTTTTCTCAATTGCTCTAAAGTTGCATCCTTGCCAACCTCAAAATTTTGTTCAAATTTAATTCCACCATCTTTCAACAATTTTGTTCTCCTCTCGACCACATGTTTTTCTAATTTAAAATTTGGAATTCCATAAATTAACAAACCGCCCGCTCTATCATATCTGTCATAAACAGTAATTTGATATCCATTTTTCCTAAGTTGTTCAGCAGCTGCCAGTCCAGCGGGTCCAGCACCAATTATTCCAACACTTTGGTCTTTTTCGTGTTTGATTGATATAGGCTTTACCCATCCGTTTTCCCAAGCACTATCAGTAATATATTTTTCAACTGATCCAATTGTTACAGTGCCATGACCTGACTGCTCAATAACACAATTACCCTCACATAGTCTGTCTTGAGGGCATATTCTGCCACAAACCTCAGGCATATTATTTGTACTTTGAGATAATTCATAAGCTTCCTTCAATCTGCCTTCAGCAGTCAATTTAAGCCAATCAGGGATGTTGTTACTTAAAGGACAATGGACTTGGCAAAAAGGAACGCCACATTGAGAGCATCTACTTGACTGCTCTTGTGCTTTTTGAGTGATAAATTCATCATAGATTTCATTAAAATCATCTTTCCTATTATCAACTCCTCTTTTAGGTGGGGTTTGTTGACCTATTTTTACGAATTTTAGCATTTTATCAGTCATAAATTTTTATAAATTTATCGCAAAATATACATAGTTTTTATTAGTAAAAGAAATAAATAGGTCAGTTATTATTACCTAATTACAATAATATTTAGCTTAAAATCTACTTAATCTGATTTTTGCATACCTAATATGATTAAATCGAATTGTTTAAAATGAATATTTTTTAAGCTACGACACATGTATGTTGCGAGATTTTATAGAAATTTTAATTCTTTCTGCTGTTCAAGGAATTTCTGAATTTTTACCCATAAGTTCGTCAGCTCATTTAATATTGGTATCAAATTTTTATGATTTAGAAACAAGTTCTTTATTAATAGACATAAGTCTACATTTGGGCTCATTAATTGCAGTAATTTTTTATTTTAGAAAAGAGCTATTTGATCTAAGAAATAATAATAGGTTATTAAGTTTAATAATTATTGGCTCCTTACCTTTAATATTTTTTGGATATATTTTATATTCCACCGAATTTATTCATCTTTTAAGAAACACAAAAGTAATTGCATCAACAACAATATTTTTTGGATTCATACTTTTCTTTGCTGATCAAAGAAAAATTGATCGTAACATTTCTACAGATTTAAATATTAAATCAGTTTTATTAATTGGTTTATTTCAAATATTAGCGTTGATACCAGGAGTTAGTAGGGCTGGAATAACAATTACGGCAGCAAGATTTTTGAATTTCAATAGAACAGACGCTAGTAAAATTTCTTTTTTACTATCTATACCTGCATTAGCAGGAGCAAGCTTCCTAGGTTTAAGAGAGGCTTTTGAACAATCAATAGAAATTAATTATTTATTATTAATTGCTACTTTTTTATCATTTATGTTTTCATTTTTTACAATTAGATATTTTCTTAAATTTATAAGTAAAATTTCTTTTAATGTATTTGTAATTTATCGGATAATTCTTGGCTTAATTTTATTTTATATAATATATATTTAACTTGCTTTCCTTATTAATGGAACTAATTGAGATAATAAAACTCCACTTAATATAAAAAAACAACCAAGTAAATTATTAATGCCTAATATTTGATTTAAAAGAAACCAGGCAGCAATTGTTGCAAACACACCCTCCAAAGAAAAAATTATTGCTGCTGGTGCTGGAGTTATATTTCTTTGAGCATAAATTTGTAAAACAAATGCAAAACCACCTGATAAAATACCAGCATATAAAATCGAGTCTATTTCATTTAATATATTAGCGATTACAAATTCTTCAGAAAATAAACCTATTATAAATGAGAATAGAGCAACTAGCAGAGTTTGAATTGCACCAATAGTCAATGGTAGATTGTACTTTTTGACAATCATACCAGTAAAAATAATATGTGTACTCCAAAATAAAGCTCCTAATACCACAAGGGTATCACCTAATCTTACAGTTGCATCTTGAAAATTTGTTAATAAATATCCACCAATTAAACATAAAATTACTGATGGCCATACACTCCAGTGTAAAAAATCTTTTTTAAAGATGAAAATAATTATTGGGACCATTGGCACATAAAAAATTGTAAAAAAAGCAGCATTTGCTACATCAGTGTAAAGCAACGCAACCTGTTGTAATGCTGAGCCCAAAAATAATGATAGTCCGATTAAAAAGGACAGGATAACGAATGTTTTTGTATCAAACCTAAATTCTTTTTTTAGTTTTTTTGCTTCAAACATTAATGCTAAAGGAACAATTGCTAAAAAACCCACAAAAAATCTTACTGAATTAAAAGTGAATGGGCCGATGTCGTCCATGCCTGTATCTTGTGCAATAAATGTAGTCCCCCAAATGAAAGTGCATAATAGTGCACTAAATAATGAGAGAGTTTTTGACATATTTTTACACAGCTAATTTGTAAGCAAAATTTTTTCCAAGATTGTCTTTCAAATCGTTGTTAAATCGAGCTGCTTCAGCTCCATCAATTATTCTGTGATCATATGATAAAGATAAAGGTAACATTGTTCGTGTAATAAATTTTCCATCAATAAAAATTTGTTTTTTTTGAGATTTGCCAACTCCCAAAATTGCAACTTCAGGATAATTAATTATAGGTGTAAAAAAAGAACCGCCAATACCTCCTAGACTTGTTATTGTCATGGAACCACCAAATAATTCTTTTTTATCAATTTTAAGATTCCTGCACTGATCACTTAATTTTTTAAGTTCGTTGCCAATTAATGAAATATTCTTATTATCAGCATTTCTTAGTTTTGGCACCATAAGTCCATGCTTCGTATCTACTGCTATTCCAATATGGTAATACTTTTTTAAGGTCATTTTTCCTTTATCAATTTCATCTATAGATGAATTAAAATTTGGAAATTTTTTAAGTGATGCAGTTAATGCTTTGACGATAAAAGCTAAAGGAGTAATTTTTTTTTTTTCTCCAGTGTAAATATCTGTAAGAGATGTTCTAAACTCCTCTAATTCAGTTATATCTGCTTCATCATGATTGGTCACATGGGGAATATTAGTCCAAGAATTCATAAGATATTTAGACGAAAGTCTCTTCACTCTTGGAATATCCTTTATTTCTGTTTTTCCAAATTCAGAGTGAGGATATTCTAGTTCTATCGTTTCATCTTTTTTGAATTCTTTTTCAGAATTTCTCTCAGGTTTATTTGCGACAAATGACTTTACATCACTTTCAGTTACTCTTCCTAGTCTTTCACTACCTTCAACTTTACTAATATCAACACCAAGTTCTCTTGCAAATTTTCTGACTTTTGGTGAGGCTGCAGTTTTTTTAGAAAAATCTTTTACGATAACATTTTTTGATCCAACTTCTCTTCTAATTTCTATTTTTTTTTCCTTAGTATTTTCTTTTTTAATTGTTTTTATTTCTTCAGTTTTTAATTGAGTTTCTACTTGATTGTCTTTTAATTCAATTTCTAATATTTTATCACCTTCAGAAACCTTATCCCCAACATTTAAATTTAATTCTGTAACTATTCCATTATGTAATGAGGGTATTTCAACACTCGATTTATCACTTTCAATTGTTATTAAAGGATCATTTTTTTTAATCTCTTGACCCTTTTTGACTATAATTTCAATAACCTCTACATCTTTAAATTCACCAATATTTGGAACTTTTATATCTTTTTTGGGCATTCTATAATTTTGTTGGCATAGGTTTATCAATATCAATCTTATACTTTTTGATTGCTTCTTTTGCATATTTTGATGCAATAAGCTGTTCCTTAGCTAAAATACTCAAACCATATGTTGTGATATGTTCCTTATCAACTTCAAAAAATTTTCTTAACTTCTTTCTTGTATCACTTCGACCAAATCCATCCGTTCCTAATGAATAAAAACTTTTATTTACGTATGGTCTAATCTGGTCAGAATTCATTCTCATATAATCAGAAGCTGCTAAAATTGGTCCTTCAGTATTACCCAAACATTTTTCTACATAGCTTTTTTTAGGCTCTTTATCAGGATTTAGAAGATTGTATCTCTCTACCTCAAGGCCGTCCCTTCTTAATTCATTAAAGCTGGTTACACTCCAAATCTCACTATCGATTTGATACTCATTTTGTAATATTTCGGCACCAGCTATCATTTCTCTTAAGATTGTGCCAGATCCAAGAAATTGAATTTTAGTTTTTTTATACTTGTTAAACTCCTTTATTTTATACATTCCTTTTAAAATACCATCCTCACATGATTTATCTTTTGGCATTTCTGGATGAGGATAATTTTCATTCATGGTCGTAATATAATAGAAAATATTCTCTTTTTTCTCATGCATTCTTCTTAAACCTTCTCGAAAAATGACTGCAAGCTCGTAGTGAAATGTTGGATCGTATGATCTGCAATTAGGAATAGTTGAAGCCATCAAATGACTATGACCATCTTGATGTTGTAAACCTTCCCCAGCAAGAGTTGTTCTTCCAGCGGTTGCTCCGATCAAAAACCCTCTGGACTGGCTATCAGCACCCGCCCAAGCAAAATCACCAATTCTCTGAAAGCCAAACATTGAGTAAAAAAGATAAATTGGGATCATTTCTATATCATGGTTTGTGTATGAAGTTCCTGCAGCGATCCAAGATGACATCGCTCCAGCCTCGTTAATTCCTTCCTCTAAAACTTGACCACTCTTTTCCTCTTTATACGAACTTAATTGAGCAGAATCTTCTGGCTCATATTTTTGACCTTCATGAGCATAAATTCCTATTTTTTGGAAAAAACCCTCCATTCCGAATGTTCTAGCCTCATCAGGTATGATTGGAACCAGTCTTGGTGCAACATTTTTATCTCTCAAAAGGTTTGTTAACATTCTGACCAATGCCATTGTGGTCGACATTTCTTTTTCACCTGTAGAAACTTTCATATTATCGAAAATATCTTTTGGTGGTGCTTTAACAGGTTTGGCGTAAGTTGTTCTTTCAGGAATAAAACCACCCAGTTGAATTCGTCTTTCATTTATGTATTTAATCTCTGGAGAATTTTGATCAGGCTTGTAGTATTCAATATTCTTAACTTGTTGATCTGTTAATGGAACATCAAACCTATCTCTGTAATACATTAAGTCGTCGATATCTAACTTCTTAGTCTGGTGAGTTGTATTTACACTCTCACCACTTTTGCCCATTCCATAACCCTTAATAGTTTTTGCAATTACAACTGTAGGACTTCCAACATTTTTAGATGCTTTATCATAAGCTGCAAAAACTTTATGAGGGTCGTGACCACCCCTGTTTAATCGCCAAATATCTTTGTCTGAAAGACTGGAAACCAACTCTTTGGTCTCTAAATATTTTCCAAAAAATTTTTCTCTCACATACGCACCGTCCCTTGCTTTCATTGCTTGATACTCGCCATCGACAGTCTCATTCATTGTTTTAACTAAATGACCTGTTTTATCATTGGCAAGCAATGGATCCCAATAAGAGCCCCAAATAACTTTTATAACATTCCATCCTGCACCTCTAAAAATTCCCTCTAATTCCTGAATTATTTTTCCGTTTCCACGAACTGGTCCGTCTAGTCTTTGAAGATTACAATTTACAACAAATATTAAGTTATCTAATTTTTCTCTTGCGGCTAAACCAATCGCGCCTAAAGATTCAGGTTCATCCATTTCTCCATCACCTAAAAATGCCCAAACTTTTCTACCTTCATCTTTGATGAGACCTCTATTGATTAAGTACTTCATGAATCTTGCTTGATAAATTGCAAGCATTGGACCTAATCCCATGGACACTGTTGGAAATTGCCAAAAATTCGGCATTAGCCAAGGATGAGGATATGAGGAAAGACCGCCAGGGTTTACTTCTTGTCTAAAACTATCTAATTGTTTTTCGTTAAGTCTACCTTCCAGATAAGCTCTAGCGTACATACCTGGAGCACTATGACCTTGAAAATAAATTAAATCTCCACCAAATTTATTATTTTTAGCTCTCCAAAAATGATTCATACCAACATCGTAAAGAGTTGCAGCAGATGCAAAAGTTCCAATATGCCCTCCAAGTTCTGGGAATTTTTTATTTGCTCTGACTACCATTGCAGCAGCATTCCATCTAATTAAAGATCTAATTCTTCTCTCTATGTTTTGATCTCCATTAGATTTTTTTTCCTCGTTAACTGGTATAGTGTTTATATAAGGAGTATTTTGCGTATAGGGTATATTGGCACCCTCCATATAAGCTTTGTTAATAAGTTCTTTAATTAAATAATGTGCCCTCTGATTTCCGTCTTTTTCTATTACTGCTGACAAAGACTCTAGCCATTCACTTGTTTCTAGTGGATCGATATCCCCTTCTTTAACTACTTGGATTATTTTTGGTTTTTCGGTCTCAATTATTTTTTGTGGAATATTTTGGTCCTGATGTTTTCTTAAAGTACTCTCAGCTTCTTGAATTAAATTTTCAGTTTCTTTTGGAACACTTTCTTTTTGAGATAATGATTGATTTGAAGAAATATTTATTAATAGATCTCCCTTTGAAACCTTATCTCCAACTTTAACATTTACAGACTCGACTTTGCCAGAAAATATTGATGGTATTTCAACACTCGATTTATCACTTTCAATAGTAACAACAGGATCATTTTTTTTAATATCTTGACCCTCTTTTACTAAAAGTTCTATAACTTCCACGTTCTCAAAATCACCTATGTCAGGAACTAACAATTTTTCAGTCATTTTTAAAAGTTTTATACATAAAAAAAATTTACTTAATCTTTAATTTTAACACATTCTATCCAATTTTTTGACACTCTTTATTGAAATACTCAAATAATGATTAAAAAGTTATTAAATATATTTATTCAACCAAAATTCAACACATATAAAGATGCTAATGTGTGGATCCAAAAAATCTTGTTAGAGGAAAAATACGGAAAAATTAATTCCTAAATTTTTTCTACACATAGCGCAATTCCCATACCGCCACCTATACAAAGTGCGGCACAACCTCTTTCTTTATTCTGTTTTTTCATTTCATGTATAAGTGTCACAAGTATTCTTGCTCCAGATGCACCTATTGGGTGACCTAAAGCAATAGCCCCACCATTTACATTAACTTTGTTTTCATCAATACCCAATTCACTGATAACTGCTATAGCTTGAGCGGCAAAAGCCTCATTAATTTCAAATAAATCGATTTCATTTAAATTCCAATTTACTTTTTTTGATGCTTGGCGGATAGCTTCTATAGGACCAAGACCCATTAAAGACGGTTCCAAACCAACAGATGCCCAGGAAATAATTTTGGCCAATGGTTTAAGTGAATTTTGTTGAGCTTCCTTAAATGTAGTTAATAATAAAGCAGCTGCTCCATCATTTATACCAGATGAGTTTCCGGGTGTCACAGTCCCACCATCTTTAAAAGCTGTTTTTAATTTTTCTAAATCAGATAATTTTAAATCTTTTCTTGGGTGTTCATCTTTTTTTAAAATAATACCTTTGTGATTAATCTGAACTATTTCATCTTCAAATTTATTATTTTCAATTGCAATTTCTGTTTTTTTTTGGGATTGAAGAGCAAATTCATCTTGTTGTTTTCTAGAAATATTAAACTTTTTTGCAACATTTTCAGCTGTAACTCCCATGTGGTAATTTTTAAAAGCATCAGTTAAACCATCGTGAATCATAGTATTGATTAATTGATCTTTTGAAATTTCTTTTTTCTCTGAATAAAAATAAGAGTAAGGTGTCATCGACATATTCTCTTGACCCCCACAAATTACATTATTTGCATCTCCTAATTTAATTTGTTGATAACCTGAAATAATGGCCCTTAGTCCTGATCCACAAACTTGGTTTACTAAATAAGCAGGTTTGGATACAGGGATCCCAGCATTTACTGCTGCTTGTCTCGCAGGGTTCTGTCCTCCAGCAGCAGTCAAAACCTGGCCCATTATTACTTCATCAATTTGATTATTAGATATTTTACTTCTTTTCAAAACCTCATTTATCACGATAGTACCAAGTTGATCTCCTTTCAAATCTTTTAATGATCCCTTATAAGTGCCTATAGGAGTCCTAACTGCACTACAAATGACCACGTCATCAGGTTTGTTGTTCATAAATTTTAATTTTATCTTATCATTAAAATACACTAAATATTGATATACTATAAACAAATATATTTATAAATGCGCCTGTAGCTCAATTGGATAGAGCGCTTGGCTACGGACCAGGAGGTTCTGGGTTCGACTCCTAGCAGGCGCACCATAAAAAAGGAAAATTATGTTAAAATGGTTAGAAAAAATATCTCTTCAAATGTCAGTAATATATTTTTTTGTTTCTATTTTTGTAATTATATTAATCTTAACTTTTGTATTATAAAAAATTATGTCTAATCAATTTGAACAAATCAGTCTCAAACCAGGTTTTATGAAACATAACGGAGGCCTTTTATTTAGAAATATCTCTGAAAATGAATACGAATTTAAATCAACGATTAATAATAATCATTTAAATGCTGCAGGAATTACTCATGGGGGTTATTTGTCTGCACTGATAGATGCTGGTGCCGGCACAGCAGCACATAGATCAGCTGATAATGCACCCTGCGTAACAATTTCTTTAGATATAAAGTTTATTGGATCATCAAAAGTTAATGATGAAATCCACGGGAAAGTTAAAATATTAAAAAAAACAAAAACTCTTGTATTTTTATTTTGTGAGTTAAATTGTAATGGCAAGATAATTACGTCAGCATCAGGAATTTGGAAAATTTTAAAAATCAAAACAACTGACTAAGCATTCAGCACATAATCTTTATAATTAATTTAATTATGTTAAGTTAAATTATTATTTAAAAAAAATGAGAACTTTTTATCCATCGATTCGGTCATGTTTTAGTCTATTTTTGTTCTTTAACAACAACTACATCTGGTAGATAAAAATTAAGATATACCAAAGATAGAAATGACAAAAAATAAAATTACAGCTGTCCTTGGCCCAACAAATACAGGTAAAACTCATCTTGCTATTGAGACTATGCTGTCGTTTGACACTGGAATGATAGGTTTTCCTTTGAGATTGTTAGCTAGAGAAGTTTACGACAAGGTAATTAAAAAGGTAAGTTTAGATAAAGTTGCATTAATTACTGGTGAAGAAAAAATAATTCCTACAAATGCAAAGTATTATCTGTGTACTGTTGAATCTATGCCTATTGATAAAGAATTAGATTTTGTAGGCGTGGATGAAATTCAAATGTGCGCAGACCATGAGCGAGGTCATATTTTTACAGACAGATTATTGAACTTAAGAGGAATAAAATTAACAATGTTAATGGGATCAAATACTATAAGACCAATTATTTCTAATCTTGATGATGACATCGAATTTATAAATCGAACTAGACTTTCAAAACTTTCTTATGTTGGTCATAAAAAAATTTCAAGAATTCAAAGAAAAACTGCAATTATAGCATTTTCTGCAGAGGAAGTTTACGCCATCGCTGAACTTATAAGAAGACAAAAAGGAGGAGCTTCTATTGTTATGGGATCTCTAAGCCCAAAGACAAGGAATGCACAAGTAGAGCTGTATCAATCCGGAGATGTTGATTTTCTAGTAGCAACTGATGCTATTGGTATGGGAATTAATATGGATCTTGATCACGTTTATTTTTCCAATTTAAAAAAATTTGATGGAAAAAAATTAAGAAAGCTAAATTTAGCAGAAATTGGCCAAATAGCTGGTAGAGCAGGAAGATATTTGAACAATGGAAATTTTGGTATAACAGGAGAATGTAAAGAAATAAATGCTGATGAAGTAGATTTATTGGAAAATCATAAATTTGAGGAAATCCAATCTTTATTTTGGAGAAATTCAAATTTAAACTTTGAGAGTCCTTTTAAATTATTAAAGTCTTTAGAGGAAAAGCCTAATAGAAGATGGTTAAGAAAAATACATGAGTGCGAAGATGAAAAAGCCTTAAAATTTTTTTTAAGAGATAAAAATTTAGAAAATATTAAATTTGATAAAGATAAATTAAGTCTTTTATGGGAATGTTGCCAAATACCAGATTTTGTTAAAAAAACCTATGGCAATCACTATGAAGTGATTGAAAATGTTTTTAAATATTTAACAAGTGAAAAGGGTAAAATTACAGATGATTATATGCGACTTCAACTCGTCAAACTTGATAAATTAGATGGAAATGTAGATTCTTTATCAAATAGAATTGCAAATGTAAGAACTTGGTCATATGTTTCAAATAAAAATAATTGGATAGAAAATCAAAACTATTGGATAGAAAAAACAAAACACTTAGAGGATAAGTTATCAGATAGATTACATGAGGAGCTTACAAAAACTTTTATTGACAAAAGGGCAAGTGTCCTAGCAAGAGGCTTAAAGCAAGATATGGAATTTGATACTAAAATTTTAGAAAATAACGAAGTAATGATTGATGATCAATTTATTGGAAAGATAAATGGACTTAAATTAGAACTAGATTTAAAAAAGGGTGCTTTAGAAACAGATATCAAATCGCTCAAAAAAGCAGCAAGACAGACAGTTGGTCCAGAACTTCAAAAAAGAATAGATACAATAATCGAGACAGGTTTAATAGAACTAAACGAGGATTTTAAAATTTATTGGAGAAAGTCTCCAATAGCAAAATTGCAACCAGGTAGAGACTATTTAAATCCAAATATTGTTCTTATAGTTGATGATATTCTGGAAACAGATCAATTAAAAAAATTAAATAATTATTTAGTGAAATGGCTAAAAAATAAAATACAAAATGTTTTGAGCAGTTTAATTGATTTGAGAAACCTTAAGGAAAAAAATTCATCAATTAAAGCTCTTGCATATCAATTGTATGAGAACAATGGAGTTCTTCAAAGAAATCAAGTTACAGATTATCTAAAAATATTAGGACAAAATGAGAGGAAATTTTTGAGAGATCAAGGAGTAAAATTTGGAAGATATCATGTATTTTTACACAAATTAATCAAACCAGAGGCTGTGTCCTTAAGAACTTTACTTTGGAAAAATTATCATCAAAAATATTTTAATTTAAAACCACCTGTGTTTGGTTTAAATTTTTTAGAAAACGACAAAATTAAAAACAGAAATTTTATGTTACTTTGTGGATTTGAGAAATTTAACAATTTTTACGTAAGGATTGATATTTTAGAAAGATTATTTGTTCAAATTATTAATTCAAACACAGAAAAGAATGAAATTAAGTTAATTCCTGAAATGTTGAATTTACTTGGATGTAATAAGGACAACTTTAAAAAGCTTTTAAAAATTATGGGTTATAAAGTTTTTGAAAAAAATAATGATATATTTTTTAAATACAATCCAAGAAAAAGCTCAAAAAAAGTAAATAAAAAATTCATTAAAGAAAGTCCTTTTAAAGTGTTAAAAAATTTAAATTTAAACCAGTAAGTAATGTTTTTTAAAGAAAAAAAAGGAGATACTAAAACTAGTGATTTAGCAAGAGTTGCGGCATTATTGATTCATGCTGCAAAAATTGATGAGAACTTCTCAAAAGAAGAAGAGGTTATAATAAGTAAGGCACTTTTGAAAATAGGTGCAGACCAAGATAATTTAGAAAATATTTTAAAAGAAGGTAAAGAAATAGAAGAAAACTCTAACCAAATTTTGGATTTTACAAGGGAAGTTAAAAATATGGATGATAAAAAAAAAATTGAAATTATAGAAACCCTTTGGAGAATAATTTACTCAAATAAAGAAGCAGATATGTTTGAAACTAATTTGATGAGACGACTTGCAGGCTTATTGTATATTGACAATAAGATCATGGGAGATATCAAAGAAAAAATTAAAAAAGAAAATCAATAATGACATATATAGTTAATGACAAATGCATTAAATGTAAGTTAATGGATTGTGTTGAAGTTTGCCCTGTAGATTGTTTCTATGAGGGAAAAAATATGCTTGTAATTAAACCTGATGAGTGTATAGATTGTGGCGTTTGTGAGCCTGAATGTCCTGTTGATGCAATAAAAGCTGATACAGAGCCAGGGTCTGATAAATGGCTAGAGATCAATAAACAATATTCCGAAATCTGGCCAAATATAACAGTTAAGAAAGATCCTCCATCGGATCACGAAAAATATAAAGATGAGCAAAATAAGTTTGAAAAGTATTTTAAAGAAAACCTTTAAAAAAAGTAAAGCTACTAAATCAAAAAAAAAGGCAAAAACCAAAAAGATTGTTAAATTAAAAAAAGTAAAAAAGAAGATAAATAAATTACCAAAAAAATTAATTAAGACTAAGAAAATACCTTTAAAAAAATCTATAAAATCTGAAGTCAAAACTACAGAACAGAAAAGTGATGGTTTAAGAATTACAAAAAATAATGAGGCTAAACCAGAAATTAAAAAAGTAAAAAAACAAGAAACAGAAAAAAGAGAATATAAAATCAAAGATTACGTCGTATACCCAAAACATGGTGTTGGGCAAATTACTGAATTCAAAAAAATAAATATTGGAGGAATAGACGTTGAAACTTACGTTATAAAATTTGAAAAAGATAAAGCAAATGGAATGGTGCCTGTTAATAAACAATTACACTTAAGACCATTAGCTACTATCAATCAGGTAAATAAATGCATCTCAATATTAAAAAGTAAGCCTAAAATAAAAAGATCTATGTGGAGTAGGAGAGCACAGGAATATGAAGCAAAGATTTCATCAGGTAAGATTTATGAGTTAGCTGAAGTAGTAAGAGACCTTAATAAGGGGGATGATTTGATGGTTGACCAATCTTATAGTGAAAGACAATTGTTTGAAAAAGCATATGAAAGAATCCTTTCAGAATTTCAAATAATTCTAAATCTGTCATTAGAGGATACTCAAAAAAAATTAGATAAAGCTTTAAAAAGAAACTTAAATACTCAACCTAAACCAGAGGCAGCACCAATAAAGCAAGCTTCATCAGATTTACCTGAAGAAGAGGCTGTTTCAGAAAATGAAGAAGATATAGAGGAATAAAAAAAAACGCCTCTCACACGTAAATCGTTATGAGAAGCGTTTTTAATAAAGAATACTAAGTTATTATCTTCTTCTTCTTTTTTTAGCTTTTTTCTTAGCTTTTTTCTTAGCCTTCTTTGCTTTTTTTCTTCTCTTAGGCATCTTTAGCTCCCTTTTTAAGTTAAACGAATCAATTGATTCGCTATTAATCTATTTTTATTTTTTTATGTGCCTTATGTCAAATCTTAAATTTTAAAGAAAATTTTAAAAATAAAATTAAAATAAAAATTTTTTTTAAAAAAAATTTAAATTGTTAAAAAGTTTTCAATTGTAAATTCTTCATTAATTAATTTTATTTTTTTTACTCTTTCAACAAGAGATAAGTTTTTATTTAGATCATCTATATATAATTCAATTTCTTTTTTATTTTTTTCACTGTCACTTACAATTAAAGCAACTAAATAAGTTTTTTTGTCTCCATAAACAAAACTTTGTTTAATTTTGTCGTCAAGACACAATAAGTTTTCAATTTTCGAGGGTGAAATGTTATCACCACCAGAATTTACAATAATTTCTTTTTTTCTGTCAGTAATTTTCAAATTTCCCTCTTTTGTAATTTCACCTATATCTCCTGTGTGTAACCAACCATTTTTAAGTATATCGTCTGTTTCTTTTTTCATGTTCCAGTAACCAAGCATTACATTTTCACCTTTGACCAGAATTTCACCATCCTGTGCAATCTTCACCTCATTAGTTTTAAAAGGAGGTCCAACTGTATCAATCTTGATTTTTTCAGGTATATTGCAACTTACTACTGGGGATGCTTCTGTTAGGCCATAACCTTGTAAAGTTGGCAATCCGATAGAATTCAAAAATTCACCAATTTTTTGATCTAACGCGCCCCCTCCAGAAACAAAAGCCTTTAAATTTCCCCCAAACTGATTTTTGATTTTTTGTCTTACTAATTTTTCACATAAATAATTTAGTATTTTTTCTCTGAAGCTCATATTCTCATTATTTAGTTTTTTTATTCCAAGCAAAATCGTCGAGGATATTAATTTTTTCTTGAGACCTGTTTGTTTTGAAAAATTAATCGAAATCTTGCTATACAAATTTTGATAAAATCTTGGCACAGCAGTCATTATAGTTGGTTTAGCAACTGACATATTAGATAATAATTTTTCTAAACTTTCAGCATAATAAATTTTTGCTCCTAATGTGATTTGTACAAATTGAACAGCATGTTCATATGAATGAGATAAAGGTAGCCAAGTCAAAAAAACAGGTTCACTATCTTTAACTAACGAATTCAAAATTTCTTGTGCACCCTCACAATTAGATAAAATACCCCCATGACTCAGCATTACACCTTTAGGGTTACCAGTTGTTCCTGATGTGTAAATGATACAAGCTAGATCTTTTCTTTCAATATTTTGGTTAAAGTTGTAATGATCTAAAGTTTTGTCTTTAGAAAATCTTTCAAAAATATTTTCTATACTATCAATTTGTTTATCTATATTTTCTATTGATAAAACTTTTATTTTATCTGAAATGAATTTATCTATTTTTCTTAATTGAGTATTATTTGAGACAATACAAATTTTTGGATTACAATCATTAATGATATATTCATAATCTTTTTCAGAGTAAGTTGTAAATAAAGGAACTGTTACCCCACCAGCGTTCATTATGGCTATATCAGAAATAAGCCATTCAGGTCGATTTTCAGATAATAAAATGCACCTATCCCCTTTAGATAAATTTTTTCTTAAATATTCAGATAAAATTTGAATATTTCTTTCAACTTGTTTCCAAGTAAGAAAATCTTTCTTATTATCCTTTAACCACTTTAAAAATGGTTTATTAGAAGTAGAGTTTAACTCCTTATACTTCGTGAAAAAAAGTTCTACTAAACTGTTAATTTTACTTAATTCCATATAAAACCAAAAAATGTTTAAAAGTCTTTACAAAAAATGTTTAGATTTAGCAGCTCACAAAAGTTCTAAATATTATTTGGCAATAGTCTCTTTTGTTGAAAGTTCATTTTTTCCTATTCCGCCAGATGTAATGGTTATTCCAATGGTAATATCAAAAAAAAATGATTTTATTAAAATCTTTCTTATAACTACAATTTTTTCAGTTTTAGGTGGTATGCTTGGTTACTTAATTGGTGCGTTCTTTTTTGAATTTGGAGCACACATTATGAGTTTTTATGGTTATGAGGATAAGTTATCAAAAATTAAAGAAAACTTAGTTAATAGTGATGGTTTTTATGCTTGGTTAGGAGTACTTTTTTTAGCTGGTTTTACTCCTCTTCCATATAAAGTTTTTACAATTGCAAGCGGCCTAATAGGATTCAACTTTTTAATCTTTGTTTTGATAAGTTTAATTTCCCGAGGATTAAGATTTTTCATCGTATCATACCTTTCTTATAAGTTCGGTGATTTATTTAATGAATATATGGATAAGCATGGGTCAAAATGGTTTACAATAATTGGAATATTAATTGTTATTATTGGCTTAATAATTTATCTGATTTTTAAATCTCATGTTTAATCTTAAAACTGAAATTTACTTGAGAATAATTTTTCTATTTAGTCTAATAGCTTTGATTTCTGCTTATTTTATAGAGCATGTTCTGGGCCACCAACCATGTAATTTATGTTTGATAGAGAGAATTCCTTATGGGTTAAGTATAATTTTGATATCTCTAATGTTTATTATAAAGAAAAATGAAAATTTCTTTATTTTGCTTTTAATACTAACTTTTATTTTTTCTTTTTTTATTTCATTGTATCATTTCGGCATAGAACAAGGCATTTTTCAAGAATCAACTGTTTGTGGTGTAAAAAACTTTTCTGAAAATGTAAGTAAAGAGGAATTACTAAATCAACTAAGTGAAAAGACTATAAGCTGTAAAGATGTGACATTTAGGATTTTAGGATTATCACTAACTACTATTAATATTGTAATAAGTATATTATTTATTATAACCCTAGCAAAAATTTTTACTAAATATGAAAAAAACTGATAGAAGAGTTGAAGAATTTATTAGAGTTGACCATGCAGGCGAGAGGGGTGCTGTCAAAATTTATGAAGGTCAGTTATTAGCTTTAAATACAATTGTTAAAAATGACAATTTAAAAAAAACAATTGAGGATATGAAAGAACATGAAGTTGAACATTGTCAATTTTTTGAAAACGAAATAAAAAAAAGAAATATTGAGCCAACAAAATTTTTGCCATTGTGGGATCTGCTAGGTGTAGGTTTAGGTTTTGGGTCTACTATTCTTGGGAAAAAAGCAGCTATGCTATGTACTGCCTCCGTTGAAGAAGTAATAGATAAACATTACCAAGACCAAATAAATCAACTTGGTCCAGAAGAAAAAAATCTAAAAAAGAAAATTATAAAATTCAGAGAAGATGAGCTTCATCATAAGGATATTGCTTATGAAAAAGGAGCTACCAAAAAAGGCATTTACTCAATTATGGATAAAATAATAAAAACAGGTTCAAAAATTGCAATTCGAATATCAGAAAAAGTATAAAACTTAAGCTTCTAATTCAACATCCCAATATAAATAATCCATCCAGCTTTTATGTAAATAATTTGGGGGAAAATTTTTTCCATTACGATGTAAATCTTCTGTTGAAGGTTGATAAGGATGTTGGGCCAGTTTCATGCCCGATAATTTTAATAGTTTGCCTCCTTTTTTAACGTTACAAGCAGAACATGCTGTAACGACGTTATCCCAATTAGTTTCTCCACCTTTTGATCTAGGCAATAAATGATCAAAAGTTAATTCCTCGTTGCTGCCACAATACTGGCAGGAAAATTTATCTCTCAGAAAAACATTAAATCTTGTAAAACTTGGTTTAGATTGAGGAACAATATAATCTTTTAGAGCAATTACACTAGGCAATTGCATATTAAATGAAGGACTTCTTACTACACGATCGTAATTACTTACTATAATTACACGATCTAAAAAAACTGATTTAACAGTATCCTGCCATGACCATAGTGATAGAGGATAGTAGCTCAATGGTCTATAATCAGCATTTAAAACTAGTGCAGGACATTTTTCTAGTGAAACATCTTGATCAATAAAATTATTCATATCAAATTTTAACTTAAATAAAAATTTTTTTCAATATTTAGGAATTATTAAATTTTTTTAAGATATAATTCAATGCAATACTTGAAGCATTTACAGGAATATGATGGTCACAATTTTTTATGAGATGCGTCTCAATGTCTATATTATTTCTCATAAAAAAATCTTTTGCCTCTAACATAAAATTTGGCGATACAACTTGATCAGAATCACCATGAATTAACAAAATACTTGATGAGTTTTTTTTTCTCAATTTCAAATCCTTTTCATCAATAATTTTTCCAGAAAAACCCACAACACAATTAAAAGGTTCTTCAGAAGTAAGTCCTAAGTTTATTGACATCATGCAGCCTTGGCTAAAACCAGATAAACAAATTTGTTTATTTTCAAAATTAAATTCATTTTTAATTTCATCAATAAATTTTGATAATTTTTTTTCAGCCTTTATAGATTGATCCAAAATATACTCTGGATCATCTTTGCTTAAATCAAACCACTGATATCCATTTGGGTTTATACTGCATGGTTCATGACCATTAGGACAAATAAAAATAGTATTAGGTAAATGTCTTTTCCAGTTCAATGAGAGCATACTAATATCCTTGCCATCACCACCATAACCATGAAGTAAGATGATAGCATTTTTAATCTTTTTATTAGTCTCTGGTTTGACCATTACTGAATCTAGGCAAAATGTCATAGTGTGTGAATTATGTTTTTTTATTTTAAAAACACCCTACAATACCTTCATGTTATCTGGAATAGTAGTTAAAATATTATCTATAGTTTTGTTAATGGCAGTTGGAATTGTTTTAATTCTTGGTATCGGAACTTTATTTAAAGGTGGTGAAACCAGCAAAAAATATTCAAATAAATTAATGCAGTTAAGAGTTTTGCTTCAATTTATTGCAATAATTGCTTTGGTTGGTTTTGCATATTTTTTCAAAAATTAGTTGTAACTAGCCAACCATTCAACAAAATTTTTTTCCTTAAAATCTATTGACCCAACAATTCTTGCAAACTCATATCCATCCTTGTTTATCAAAATTGTGGTGGGCACTCCTCTTAGTCCAAACTTTTTCGCTAAGGTAATTGGTGAGTCGAAATATATCTTAAGATTATCTATACCTAAATCCTCAAAAAATTTAGAGGCTTTTTCTAAATTATCCTGACCAACATTAATCGGAAATATTTTTAAATTGTTTAAATTTTTTTGAGATTGCAATTGATCAAGAGATGGCATTTCCTCTTTGCATGGGGCGCACCAAGTTGCCCAAAAATTGAGCAAAACCAAATTGCCTTCAAATTGATCAAGTTGAATTTCATTACTCTGATCATCTAAAAACGTTAATCCATCATATTTTTTAAGCTCTTTATTGATAACAAGATTTTTTATATCTTTGATTTCTGCTGCAACACAATTAGATATTAAAAAAGCAAATATTATTAAAAATCTCATGTTAAATAGGTATAATTAATTATCATGTCGAAAAATAAAAACAACCAGGCAATATGGGGCAATAGAATAAAAAAAAACACTTCATCAATTTTTCAAAAAGTGGGAAATTCTATTGATGTTGATAAGAGACTATATAAAGAGGATATAATTGGATCTATTGCACATGTCGAAATGTTATTTAAACAAAAAATTATTTCTTTTAAAATAAAGAATAAGATTGTTTATGGTCTAAACAAAATCAAAAAAGAAATAACAAACAAAAAATTTGAATTTAATAAAAAGTATGAGGATATTCATATAAATATTGAAAAAAGACTTTTCGAAATAATTGGTGAAGATGCGGGTTTTATTCACACAGCACGATCAAGAAATGATCAGGTGATTACAGACTTGAAAATTTGGATGAAATCATCAACCAAAGAAATTAATATTCTATTAGATACTATTATTAAAAGTGTAATAAAAGCAGCAGAAAAAAATATATATACTGTTATGCCAGGATTTACTCATTTAAAAAATGCTCAGCCAGTTTCATTTGGCCACTATTTGATGGCTTATGTTGAAATGTTTAAAAGAGATCAAAAGAGATTCATAAATAATCTAGATAGTTTAAATGAAAATCCTTTAGGTGTCGCTGCTTTAACTGGAACCTCTTTTAATATTGATAGAAATTACACTACAAAAAAACTTGGATTTACAAAACCAACTAATAACTCAATAGATACAATTTCTGACAGGGATTTTGTGCTAGATTTTCTTTACTCTATTTCAGTCTGTGCCATGCATATTTCTAGAATAGCTGAGGAACTTATCATATGGAACTCTGATGCTTTCAAGTTAATAAATTTATCAGATAAAGTTGTAACTGGTTCTTCGATAATGCCACAAAAAAAAAATCCAGATTTACTGGAATTTTTACGAGGAAAGTCTGGAATTATTTATGGTAATTTGTTTTCTATGCTTACAGTTTTAAAAAGTTTACCTTTATCTTACTACAAAGATCTTCAAGACGATAAGGAAATTGTTTTTAAATCTAATGATACACTACAAAATTGTTTAAAAATACTTGATGAGATTCTTAAAAATTTTACACCAAATAAAAAACAAATGATAGAATTAGCTAACACAGGATATTTGACTGCAACTGATCTTGCAGATTATCTCGTAAAAAATCACTCAATGCCATTTAGAAAAGCATACAAAGTGACTGCTAATATTGTGAACTTTGCTGAAAAAAAGAAAAAAAATCTCGATCAATTAACGCTGGCTGAACTTAAAAAAATTGAACCAAAACTATCAAATGATGTATTAAAAGTGTTTGATTTAAAGAATTCTGTAAATTCTAAGAAATCATATGGTGGAACATCTTTTGATAATATTAAAAAAATGATATTGAAATATAAAAGAAAAAAATGAAAAAAAAGATTATTTTAGCAATAATTGTATTTTCTACATTGATCGCTTGTGGAAAAAAAGGAGACCCAGTCTATAAAGAATCTCAAAGTAATTCAAAAATACCAAGCTACTTTCTAAATAAAGCTTAATGAGATTTTTAAATAGTAAACTTAAGATTGAAAATACAATCCTGCAAAATATTGCTAAAAAATATGGAACACCTGCATATTGCTACTCGTATAAACAACTTAGAGAAAATATTAATGATTTTAAAAAAAATTTTAGATCCATATCACCATTAATTTGTTTTGCTATTAAATCAAATACTAACTTAAATTTAATAAAAGAAATAAAAAAATTTGGACTTGGGGCAGATGTTGTATCAATGGGTGAATTAATGTTAGCTCTTAAGGCTGGAATTAGTCCAAAGAAGATTGTTTTTTCAGGAGTTGGTAAGACTTCCAAAGAAATTAATTTTGCAATTGATAAAAATATTTTATTAATAAATTCAGAGTCCAAAAGCGAAATCATAGAAATTGATAAAATTGCTAAAATGAAAAAAAAACAAGTTAATATTGGTATTAGATTAAACCCAAATACTGATGCGAAAACTTTGAGCCAAATATCGACAGGTAAAAAAGATAATAAATTTGGAGTTAATGATAAAACATTTTTTGAACTTGTAAGATATTGTAAGAATTCTAAAAATATTAATTTAAAATGTTTAAGTGTTCATATTGGAAGTCAAATTTTAGATCATAAACCCTATGAAAAAATGTTAAGAATATTAGATAAAATCATCAAAAAAACCCAATATAAATTTGATTTTATTGACCTTGGGGGAGGTATGGGCATCCCATACAATAATGATAAAAAACTAAATTATAAAAAATATCATTCAGCAATTAAAAAATTTTTAAAGAATAAAAAATCTCAGATTATATTTGAGCCAGGTAGATCGATAATCGGCAATACAGGAGTTTTAATATCAAAAGTAATTTACATAAAAGAGAGTTATAAAAAAAATTTTGTTATTCTAGATGCTGCTATGAATGATTTAATGAGACCCGCACTTTATGGTGCAGTACATCGCATTTTACCTCTGTTAAAAAGAGGTAAAAAATCAAAAAAAATTTATGAATTTGTTGGCCCAATTTGCGAAAGCACAGATAAGTTTACGTCCATAAAAAATTTTCAAGAACTAAAAGAGAAAGATTTTATCGCAATTTGCGATGTAGGTGCCTATGGTATATCACTCAGTTCTAATTATAATCTTAGACCTAAACCTATAGAAATATTAATTAATGGATCTAAAATAAGAGTAGTTAAAAAAAGACAAAAGCACCATGAGATAATTTAGCTTTTGATAATTAATGATAAGAAACTTTCTATTTTCAATTTTCTTTTTTTCAGGAATAATTTTAATTTCAATTATTTTTCTGCCAGCGTTAATCTTACCACAAAAATTTACACTTTTTGGTGGGAAATTAATGGGTTATTGGGCTGCTATTTGTTTAAAAATTTTCTTGTCCACAAAAATCATTGTCAAAGGTAAAGAAAATTTAATTAAAAATGAAAAATTTTTTATTGCTTCCTCTCATCAATCTATGTTTGAAACTTTTTTCCTACAAACGATTTTTAATTCTCCTGTATTTATCTTAAAAAAAGAATTACTTATGATACCTATTTTTGGCTGGTACTTAAAAAAAATAGGATCAATTTCTATCAAAAGAAATAAGGTATCGAAAGAAAACATCAATTTTTTTGAAGATATTTCTAAAATAATTGCAAACACAAATCGACCAATAATAATTTTTCCTCAAGGAACTCGAGTATTACCCCACGAACAACCTCCATTTAAAAAAGGTGCATCAAGGATTTATGAAGAATTGAAAATAAAATGCCAACCGGTTGCTATTAATTCTGGTTACGTCTGGCCAAAAAAAGGAAAAAAATATATTAACAAAACAATTACAATTTCAATTTTGGAACCTATCAAACCTGATTATTCCAAGGAAGAATTTTTAGGGATTTTAGAGAAAACTATATATTCTGAACTTAAATTGCTAAATTAACCTTTCATAGGCATAACTACAAAAATACTATCGAAATCACCAGGATCTTTGATTAGCGCAGGTGAACCTGAATCATTTAGAAACATTTCAATATTATTTCCATCTAATTGTGAAGCAACATCTATAAGATATTTAGAATTAAAACTAATTTCTAAATCATGATCAAATTTCACTACAAGGGATTCTTTTCCATCACCGCTGTTGGTATTATTTACAGACAAATCTAGTTTATCTTTACTTAAGCTAAATTTTACACCATCTTTTTTATCAAGCGATACTGAGGCTACTCTATCCACCGAACTTTGAAAAATTTTAAGGTCAATTTCTAATTTTTTTTGATTATTTTTTGGAATTACTTGAATGTAATTAGGAAATTTTCCATCTATTAACTTAGAAATTAAAATACTATTATTTAATTCAAATTTTATCTTAGATTTCATATTTGAAATTTTTACTTCACCATCATAATTTTCTAATAATGAACTTAATTGAAAAATAGTCTTTTTAGGTAATATAATCGGTTCAAAAATTTTTTTTTCATTTAATCTGAGTTTAGAAATGGACATACGATGACTATCAGTTGATACTGCAGTTAAGTAATTCTTATCCTCAACCTCTGTTTGATGAAAATAAATTCCACTTAAATAATGTCTGGTCTCATCATTTGACACAGAAAATTTACATTTATTTAGCAACTTTAATAGGTCTTTTGATTTAAGGCTAAATTCATTCTCATTAAAATTTTCATCTGTTAAAGGAAATTCCGAAGCGGGCATACAATTTAAATTAAAAATAGATTTTTCTGATTCTAAATGAAGTTTGCTATTATCTTTTAAAGTTAAATTTATTTTTTTTCCTGATGAGAGTTTTCTAACAATATCATACATAGTAGACGACGTAGTGGTTGTTTTTCCTTCCTCTATGACTTCGACGTTATTTATTTGATTAATAAATATTAAGTCTAAATCTGTCGCTGTTATAGTGAGTTTTGAATTTTGTGCATCGAGCAATATGTTTGACAATATTGGAAGTGTACTTCGTTTTTCTATGACTCCTTGACAATAATTTAATGCTTGCTGTAGGTCTTGTTGGTTTACATTAAATTTCATTTTCTTTATTGCTATATAATATTTGATTTTTTAGTTTATCTATATTTGCAATCATATCTGGATCTTTTTCTTTTAATTTTTCAATAGTTTTAACTGAGTGAATTATAGTTGTGTGATCTCTATTTGAAAACTCTCTTCCAATTTCAGGCAGAGATTTTGAAGTCAAAATTTTTGTTAGATAAATTGCTGTTTGCCGTGGTCTCACTAGGTACCTAGATCTTCTTGATGAAAGCATTTCATTTTTACTAATCTTAAAAAATTTACACACAATAGTTTGAATGAGATCAATAGTTACTTTATTTTCATTTAAATTAAGTAAATCTTTTAATATAACTTTTGTCTCAGCTAAGCTTGGTATTTTGTTATAAATTCTTGAAAAAGATATAATTCTATTTATTGCACCCACCAATTCTCTTACACTCGTTGTGATTTTAATGCTTATAAAATCCTTAATTTCCTCAGGTATATTAAACTTTTCAGGATACAAATTATTTAAGTCACTTATTTTACTCTCAAGGATTTTTTTTCTGAGTGCTAAATCAGTTTTTTGAATATCCACAACTAGACCTCCTGCAAATCTTGACTTTATCCTCTCCTGAATTCTTGACAGCTTATTAGGAGATCTATCAGCAGAAATTATAATTTGAGAACCTTTGTCTAATAATGCATTAAAAGTATGAAAAAATTCTTCTTGCATTGCCTCTTTACCATTCATGAATTGTATATCATCAATTAACAAAATATCTGTATTACGAAAATATTCTTTAAATTTGACCATATCATTAGATTTGATTGATTTTACAAATTGATACATAAAACGTTCTGCCGATATAAACATAACCTTATTGTCTTTTTTCAGGTGATAACCAATTGCATTTAAAAGATGTGTCTTGCCCATTCCAACACCACCATAAAGATAAAGTGGGTTATAATGTGAAATATTCTCTGAAACTTTTACAGAAGCTTCGTATGCTAATTTATTGCTGGAGCCAGTAATAAAGTTTTCAAAATTTTTGTTAGGATCTATTCGATTATATTGTAAATAAGAGTCTTTTATAAAAGAAACATTTTCTTTATTTTCTATGACATTAATATTATTTTCATCCTGAGTTGAATTAGGTTTATTTCAAAAGTTATTTTTTTAAGCCAACTTTCGTAAATATCTAGTCCTAATTTATTTTTCATTTCAGCTTGAACTAAATTCCAATCAAGAATATCGGATTTAGAATCTTTTAAACTATTATTATTTATAGAATTGTTCATAAATGTGGAGAGTGTTCAGTTAGAACCATAATAAAATTATTGCAACAAATAATTTTCAAAAATAAAAAAAAAATAAAATCTAGGATTGTGTAAATTTTTTTTTTTTAAAAAAAAGTATTTGACAAAAAAAAATAAAGAAAAATAAAAAAAAAATATAAATAAAATTTATAATTGAATTAAATAAGTTTGTTTATTTACTAAATCTAAATATTGTGTGGAGAATTTTTAAGATCACAGATTTTGTAGATTTAAAAGTTGTATTAAGATTAACAACCTGAAGTGTTATTAAACTAGATTGATGCTATTTTTTTGGTAAACCTTGAAACGTTTCTAGAAGCGTTTTGTTTCTTTACGATGCCTGTTTTAGCTATTTTCATCAACTCAGAATTCAACTTAGGTAAGAACTTTAAAGCCTCAGACTTCTTTTTAGCTTCAATTAAAGAATTCATTTTCTTCAAAGCATTTTTATATCTACTTTTTCGAGCCTTATTAACAGCTGTTTGTTTTGAAATTCTTCTAATTCTTTTGATTGCTGATTTTGTGTTAGCCATATGCGCAGGGGTATAACTTGAGAATGAATTTTGGTCAATTAAATAATTATTATATTTGGCAGATATTACAAAAAAAAGAAGATCTATTGGAAATCATTTTTTTTTTAATAATTCCGTTGCATCCAGACCTCTTACAATTAAGTCCTTTTCTCTCATAAACATTAAAATTCTTTTGGAAATTTCCTGATTTACCTGATGTGTTTTTAAAATCTCTAATACTTGATCCTCCCTTTTTGATAGCATTAATCAAAACCTTTTTAGAATTAAATATTATTTTTTTACAATCTTCTTTATTTAATAAAGATACTTTTTTATCAGGTTTAATTTTACATAAAAATAAAATTTCACTTGCATAAATGTTTCCTATCCCTGATACAAAATTTTGATCTAATAGAAAGTTTTTTATATTTTTTGTTTTTCCTTTTAAAAAAGAATAAATATAACTTAAGTTAAATTCTGATTGAAAAGGTTCTGGTCCAAGTTTAGAGAATCTTTTATCCAAAAAATGTTCATTAACCACTATTTCAAAAAAACCAAATCTTCTTGGATCGTTGTATACAATTTTAAGATCATCAAAAACTATTTCTACGTGATTATGTTTTTTAGGCAATGTAGGTGAGCTATAAAAACTGGTATTAGTTACCAAACTTTTTTTTTGATTATAAATTAGATGAATAGTTCCTGACATACCCAGATGTAAAAGACAATAACTTTGATTTGACAGGCAAATAATCAGATATTTTGAAAATCTTTTTACTTTGATTATTTTTTTGCCTTCAAGGAATCTTGGAAAATTAAGTGGGATTTTAGTTCTTAAATTTCTATTTCTAACTATTACTTTTTTGACCTTTTTTTGTTTAATCTTTTTGTCTAAAGATTGACGTACAATTTCTACTTCTGGTAATTCTGGCATTTAATACTATATTGATTATATATTTTTGAATTATGCAACAATATCTACAAAATAAAAAAGGATTAGTCCAAAATGTGTTTAATCAAGTGTACGATCGTTATGATCTAATGAATGATTTTATGTCATTAGGGATTCATCGATTGTGGAAAAAAAGTCTATTAAATATGATGAATCCATCCAGTAATCAAAATTTAATTGATGTTGCTTGTGGTACTGGAGACATAGCTAAACTATTTGTTAAACATGTAAATAAATTATCTCGTATTGCATGTGTCGATCCAAATAAAGGGATGATAAGTAAAGGGAAAGAAAAGTTATCTAAGTTTAAAAATATAAATTGGATTATATCTCCAGCCGAAAAAATTCCTTTATCTGATAATTTATTCGACTTTTATACTATAAGTTTTGGTTTAAGAAACACTGCCAATATAGATAAGGCTCTTTCTGAGGCTTATAGAGTTTTAAAACCAGGGGGTCGTTTTTTATGCTTAGAGTTTTCAAAAATTCAGAATACAAATTTAGAAACCCTTTATAAAAATTACTCTAAGCTAATACCTTCTATTGGCAAGTTTGTTGTTGGTGAAAAGCAGCCGTATGAATATCTAATTAAAAGTATTGAAGATTTTTTAAACCAGGAGGAATTAATTGACGCAATGGTTAAAAACAATTTTGAAAAATGTACCTATAGAAATTTATCAGGTGGAATAGTTTCTATTCATAGTGGATGGAAATTTTGATGGTAAAAAAATTAATTATTCTCTTTAAACTTGGAAGAAAAGTAGCTTGTTCTGATATTTTAAATATTGTATCAAAATTTAAGGAACCACCTTTATCTATAAAGATTTTATTTAAGATATTATCATTTTCCTTTTCACCAAAAAAACAAATAGATGCAAATAAAGACGAGGGAGAGAGACTATCTGACTCTTTAGAGTCAATGGGAACAACTTTTATTAAACTTGGTCAATTTTTAGCAACCAGACCTGATATAATTGGTGAAGAACTTTCCAAAAAACTTGAAAACCTTCAAGATAAATTGCCACCATTTTCTCTGTTACAAGCTAAAGAAATAATTAAAAATGATCTAGGTAATGAAAGTTATGACTCTATAATAAATTTAAGTGAACCAGTTGCTGCTGCTTCAATTGCTCAAGTCCACAAAGCTCAAATTAATGACAATGGAGTTCTTAAGGACGTTGCAATTAAAATTCTAAGACCAAACATAAAAAAAATATTCAATGAGGAGATTGATGCAATAATGCTTTTTGCTTTCTTAATAGAATCATTTATTAAAAAGACAAAAAGACTCAAGCTGGTAGAAGTAGTATTTTTATTAAAAGAAATCACAAATCTAGAGATGGATTTAAGATTTGAAGCAGCTGCTGCAAATGAATATGCTGAAAATACAAAGAATGATGTTGGATTTAGAGTTCCTAAAATTTATTGGAATTATACAAGCGAAAATGTAATGACCCTAGATTGGGTGGATGGAATATCTATTAGAGAAACGGAAGAACTAAAAAATAAAGAATTTAATACTGAAAAAATTGCAGAGGATATTATTCAAAATTTTTTAAGACATGCTGTAAGAGATGGTTTTTTTCATGCAGATATGCACCAAGGCAATATTTTCATAGATAATGATGGTCAAATTGTTCCTATTGATTTTGGAATTATGGGTAGATTAGATAAAATGAGTAAAAGATTTTTAGCTGAAATTTTATTTGGTTTTATTCAAAGAGATTATCGTAAAGTTGCTGAAGTACATTTGATTGCAGGTCTTGTGCCAAAAGAAGTTCCAATAGATGATTTGGCTCAAGCCCTAAGATCCATCGGTGAACCAATTTTTGGTCAAGCAGTTAAAGATATTTCTGGAGGAAAATTATTAAAGCAACTATTTGATGTCACAGAAAAATTTAACATGCAAACTCAACCTCAGCTTCTAATGTTACAGAAAACAATGGTTGTTGTTGAAGGTGTAGCTAGAAAATTAAATCCAAACACAAATATTTGGACCACTTCAAAACCAGTTCTTGAAAGTTGGCTAAAAGAAACAAAAGATCCAATGACAAAACTAAATGAGACACTTCAAAATACATCTGAAGTAATAAAAAGATTACCGGAATTTCCTGAAATTATGGATAAAGCTAATCAAGCTCTTACTTATCTTGCTAGTGGACAAATCCCACAAAACTCAAATTCCTATACGGCCTTAAACACTCAAAAATCAGAAATGACTGCTTTTAGAAACCAATCTATTATTGGTTTATTAATCCTTGTAATTTTTGGTCTTTTAATATTTTAATTCAGTCGATGAAAGATTTATCAAACAAAAAAGTTCTTTTTATAATATGTGGTGGAATTTCTGCTTACAAAAGTCTTGAAACGATAAGAATGTTTAGAAAGAATAATGCTGAAATAAAAACAATACTAACTAAAAGTGCAAAGGAGTTTGTAACCCCATTATCTGTAGCCTCATTATCTCAAGGTAAAGTTTATGATGATTTATTTAGCCTAGAAAATGAGACAGAAATGGACCATATTTCTTTATCAAGATGGGCCGATGTAATCATCGTCGCTCCAGCAACTGCCAACACCATTTCCAAATTAAGCCAGGGTAACTCAGACGACTTAGCATCCACAGTTATATTAGCTTCAAATAAACAAGTTTTTTTAGCTCCAGCAATGAATGTTAGAATGTGGGAACATCAGTCTACACAAAATAATCTAAAAACATTGAAAGGTTTTGGCTACAAAATTATTGGGCCTGAAATAGGTGATATGGCTTGTGGTGAATATGGTGAGGGTAAAATGTCTGAACCTTTAGTTATTTATGAAGAAATTCAAAATTTTTTATTAAGTAAAATTAAAAATAATAAACTCAAAGCACTAGTAACCGCGGGTCCTACTAATGAATATATAGATCCTGTAAGATTTATTACAAATAAATCTAGCGGTAAACAGGGTTACGAGATAGCAAAATCGCTCTATAAAAGAGGTTTTGATACCACTTTAATATCTGGACCTACAAACCTAAAAATAGATGAAAATATTAAATTAATCAAAGTTGAGACTGCTGAAGAAATGTTTAAGGCCACTCAAAAAAATCTTCCGACTGATATAGCTGTATTTGCTGCTGCTGTTGCTGATTTCAAAGCTAGTTATGAACATAAAGAAAAGATTAAAAAAGTTGATAATTTAACATTAAACTTGGAAAGGAATATCGATATTTTGAACTATGTTTCTAATCATAACTCTATGAGACCAAAAATGGTTATAGGTTTTGCTGCTGAAACAACAAGTTTAGAGAAAAATGCTGTGCAAAAATTAAAAGATAAAAATTGCGACTGGATAATAGCTAACGACGTCTCAAAAGATGAAAGTGGTTTTGATAATGAAAATAATGAAGTTACAATTTTCTATAAAAATGAAAAAATGAAAAAGGAGAAACTTTCATTAAAAAAGAAGTCAGAGATTTCAGAGGAAATTGTAGATAGAATAGTTGCTCAAATAAATTAATGGTTAAAGTTCTAATCAAAAAACTTGACCCAGCTGTACAATTACCCGAATATAAAACCAGTGGCGCATCAGGTGTAGACTTAATCGCATTTATAAAAGAACCCATTAATCTAGAACCTAAAACATCTGTTTTAATTCCCACAGGATTATCTGTTGCTTTCCCAGAAGATTACGAGATTCAAATAAGACCAAGATCAGGTTTAGCAGCCAAAAATAATATTAGTGTGTTAAACACTCCAGGAACAATTGATAGTGATTATAGAGGAGAAATAAAGGTTATCATCTATAATCATGGTAATGAAAATTTTTCAATTAATAATGGTGATAGAATTGCTCAAATGATCCTAGCACCTGTGGTCAAGATGGAATTAGAAGAAAAAAATGATTTACCTAAGTCTATCAGAGGTAAAGGTGGATTTGGTTCAACAGGTAAATGAATATCAATTTAGATAAAAATCAAATAGAGAGATTTTCAAGACAAATAGTTTTAAAAAATATTGGAAGCTTAGGTCAAAAAAAAATTATTGGAGCTAAAGTTTTAATTATTGGAATGGGGGGTTTAGGTTGTCCTGCGGCTGAGTTTTTAGCAAGAGCAGGCGTAGGTGTTTTGGGCATTGTTGACCCTGATATTGTTAATTTATCAAATATTCACAGACAAAGTCTTTACAGCATCGAAGACTTAAAAAAATCCAAAATAAAGTCTGCTCAAAAAAAATTAAAAAAGATAAACTCAAAAATAAAAGTAAACGCGTATAAAATAAGATTAAATATTAAAAATTATCAAAAAATTATAAAAAATTATGACTACATAATTGATGGATCAGATAATTTTGAAACAAAGTTTTTAATTAATGATGTTTCAAGAAAATATAAAAAATTTCTTGTAACTGGAGCAATAAGTAAATTTGATGGTCATATTTTTAGTTTTGATTTTAAAAATAAAAAAACACCTTGTATAAGATCTTTTTATCAAGAATATGAGATTTCAGACGATATATTAAATTGTGAATATGAAGGCATCTTGGGGACAGTAGCTGGTATAATAGGAATTATGCAAGCGAATGAAATTTTAAAAAAAATTTTATCTATCGGTAAAAATTTGAATGGTCAAGTTTTGGTTATAGATCTATTAAATCTGAATTTTAGAAAAATTAAATTTAAAAAGTTAAAAGATGTTAAAAAAAAAATTTAAACTTTTTCTTATAACTTTATTTTTATTATCTTTTACCTCATTAAGTTATGCTCAAGAAACTTTCTTGTCTTTAAAGAAAAGTAAAGTGAATGTAAGGTATGGACCGAGTTTTGAATCTCCTATAAAGTTTATTTATAAAAAAGTGAATTTGCCTCTAAAGCAAATTGATAAAAAAGAGAACTGGCGAAGAGTAATTGATTTTAAAAACAACAGCGGATGGATACATTGGTCTCAATTAAAAAAAATAAATTCAATAATTCCCACAAAAGACAAAATTTTGTTCGAAAATCCGACAAATTTTTCTAAACCATTGGCTAAAATTAAAAGTGGAAGAGTTCTAATAGTTCAAAAATGCAATGGAATTTGGTGCAAAATAAATACAGACGATTTTGAAGGTTGGATAAAGACAGACAATATTTGGGGTGTATTAGATTAAGAGTTTTTTGATTTACTCGCCCACCACTTATCTAAAATAAAATACCATATAGAATTAGCTATTGGTTCTACTATTGCGTCTGTTAGTGCTATCATAAAGCTGACATCAGCAACAAACATTAAAACAGTTATAGCTATAGCAAAATGACCAATTGTATAAATAATGGTTCTTAAAATTGAACCTCTATTATTTGTGTAAATCTGTCCAGCAGCTTTGAATATGCCGGTTGTTAATTCCATTATTTTTTAAACGGACTATCAAGCACACAAGCAACTAGGTGCACTCTAGCCTGTTCTCCACCATTAAAAAAATTATGATATTTCGTATTATTTGTTATCCATACCTTACCATCAGCTGGAAGATGTTTTGCTACATTTTCAATTACCATTGAACAGCCTTTATTAGTTATAATAGGAACATGCAGTCTACATTCAGGATCTTTATGCCAGCTTAATGTCGATCTTGGCTCTTTTAATAATAATCTAACTCTACCTAGTTTAAACCTTTTACTTAAAGTGTCGTAAACTTCTTTAAAATAAGTATTTTCAAATTCAGGAACCAATTGAGTATATTTTGACTCATCTATATCAACATCTCGAGAAACTTCTTTTCCAGTTTCATCGGCAATTGTCCAATATTTTCCTCTTATATTATTTCCCTCAATCGAACTTCTATCATTTGGAATTTGGTTTAATGGTATTGCACCAAAGTGGGTAACCCCAGGAGAATTGAATTTTTTAGCTTTTAAAACTTTATCCAAATCATTTCTTAGCTTTGATATATCAAAATTAAGATTAGGAACTTCGTAGAAGTCCTCAAAATTTGCTGTTCCCATATTTTTTTGTCCTGTTTTATAGAATTAGTTTAATTTCAAATCAAATCGGTCAGAATTCATAACCTTTACCCATGCTGCGATAAAATCTTTGACAAATTTATCACCCGAATCTTCACATGCATAAACTTCCGCTAAAGCTCTTAGTTGAGAATTTGAACCAAAAATTAAATCAACTCTTGTCGCCTTCCATTTAGTTTTTTGAGTTTTTCTATCTTTACCAATAAATGTTTGTTCAGATTTATCTTCCTCTTTCCAAGTCGTATTCATGTCTAAAAGATTTATGAAATAATCGTTAGTAAGAGAACCAGGTCTGTTAGTAAAAACACCATGTTTCGAGCCATCAAAGTTTGTATTTAATACTCTCATTCCACCTACAAGTGCAGTCATTTCTGGAGCTGTTAAACCCATCAATTGAGCCTTATCAACCAGTTTTTCTTCTGCAGAAACATCTTGCATCTCCCCTTCCTGCTGAAAATGGAACTTGAACTTTGTAGCCAGCTTTTTTTGCAGCCATTTCGATACCAACACCACCAGCTAGTACAATTAAATCTGCCATTGTAACACTTTTCTTTTTACTATCGAATTTGCTTTTAATTTTTTCTAAAGCTTTAATTACAGTCGATAATTTTTTTGGATTGTTCACTTTCCAATTTTTTTGTGGTTCCAACATTATTCTAGCACCATTAGCACCACCTCTTTTATCAGAGCCTCTGAACGTAGATGCTGAAGCCCATGCAGTAGAAACTAAATCTGGAATTGATATTTTTGATTTAGAGATTTTAGTTTTTAAATCTTTAATATCCTTTGATTTAAGTTTATATTTAGGCTTATCAATTGGATCCTGCCAAATTAGTTGTTCTTTTGGAACCTCGCTACCAAGATAGCAAACCCTTGGCCCCATATCTCTGTGAGTTAATTTAAACCATGCTCTCGCAAAAGCATCATGAAATTCTTTTGGATTTTGGTGAAAATGTTTTGTGATAGGTCCATAGCTAGGGTCAACTTTCATCGATATGTCGGTTGTTTGCATCATTGGTGGATGAAGCACACCTTTTTGATGTGCATCGGGAACCATTTTAATCTCTTGCCCATTTTTCTTCGGAGTCCATTGATGAGCACCAGCTGGGCTTTTTGTAAGTTCCCACTCATGTCCATATAAACAATCCAAATAACCCATATCCCATTGAATTGGATTTTGAGTCCAAGCGCCCTCAATACCACTACTTATTGTATCAACACCTTTTCCAGATTTATATCCACTATTCCACCCAGTTGACTGGTCTTGAAGTTTTGAAGCCTCAGGGTCTGGTCCTTTAAATGACTCTGATGCTGCGCCATGAGATTTTCCAAACGTATGTCCTCCAGCTACTAATGCTGCTGTCTCATAGTCATTCATAGCCATTCTGCCAAATGTTTCTCTAATATCATGTGCTGCTAGTTTTGGATCTGGATTAGCGTCAGGACCTTGCGGATTTACATATATTAAACCCATATGTGAAGCTCCTAGTGGCTGTTCCAAATCTCTCTTTCCACTATATCTTTCCACACCTAACATTTCTTTTTCTGAGCCCCAATAAATATCATCTTCTGGTTCCCAAATATCAGTTCTGCCAGCTCCGAAACCAAAAGTTTTAAAACCCATTGAGTCTAAAGCCACGTTTCCAACAAGTATGAATAAATCTGCCCATGAAATTTTTCTTCCATATTTCTTTTTAATAGGCCATAAAAGTAATCTGGCTTTATCTAAGTTTACGTTATCTGGCCAAGAATTAAGTGGCGCAAATCTTTGATTACCTGTTCCTGCTCCACCTCTACCATCACCAGTCCTGTAAGTTCCTGCGGCATGCCAAGCTAATCTAATAAATAATGGACCATAATGACCATAATCTGCTGGCCACCACTCTTGGGAGTCTGTCATTAATTTTTTTAAATCTTTTTTTAATGCTTTATAATTAAGTTTTTTAAATTCTTTTGCATAATTAAATTTTTTATCCATAGGGTTAGATAAATTTGAATGCTGACTAAGAATTTTAAGATTTAAACTATTTGGCCAAAAGTCTCTTACTGTTTGACCTCTTCCTGCAGAAAACTTTGCAGGTGTTCCTGCACCGGTAAAAGGACATTTGCTCATTTGATTAGCTTTAAAAGACTTGTTTTTGAAATTTTCAGTACTCATAATTTTTGTATTTCCCCCATGGTTATTAGAATTAGTAATTTATAATAGTTCTAAACTAAATGTCAACAGTTTAGAATGATTACAATATAAATTTAGAAAGAAATATTTTTTTAACTCTGATTTTGAGTATCACTCGCAACTCTTACTAAAACTTCCACAGAACTAATTTTTTTTCCTGTAATATTATTTTTGATATTAACTTTTCCAATTTCGTTATCATTACAATCTATTAGTAAATTTGTGTCCTCATCATAAAAATGATGATGTTTAGTAATATTTGTATCAAAATAACTTTTATCGCTACTGATCGTAATTTCTTTTAAATATCCTTTATCTTTAAAAGCATGAACTGTGTTATAAATTGTAGCTAAAGATATTTTTTCATTAAAATTTTCTGAAATGTTTTTTGCTAAATCATTAATTGTAAAGTGAAATGTTTTGTCTCTATTAAATAAGACTTCACAAATTTTAAGTCTTTGTTTAGTGGGTCTAAGACCAGAATTTCTTAATTTGCTAACAAATTCGCTATTTTTTAACATTGTTAATTATAATAATTCTAAACTTTATGTATATTATAATGGTTTAAAATCAAGTATTAAGGTGATCTATTTTATGAAAAAAAACTCCTATTCTTATGAAGAACTTATAAGTTGCGGAAACGGAGGTCTTTTTGGTCCTGGAAATGCAAAATTACCGCTTCCACCAATGTTAATGTTTGATAGAATTACAGAAATTAATGATAAGGATGGTGCTTTTAAAAAAGGCTCTTTAAAGGCTGAATTAGATATAAAGAAAGACCTTTGGTTTTTTGATTGTCATTTCAAAGAAGATCCTGTGATGCCAGGATGTCTTGGTCTTGATGCTATGTGGCAACTCGTAGGATTTTATTTAGGCTGGATTGGAAATCCAGGAAAAGGCAGAGCCTTGGGCGTTGGTACAGTAAAATTTACAGGAGAAGTTTTACAGAATGTTAAATTAGTCAAATATGAAATCGATATGAAAAAAATTATGTCTCCTGGTGGTACAACAGTTGGTTTGGCTAATGGGATATTATTAGCAGATGAAAAAAAAATTTATTCAGCAGATAATTTAAAAGTGGGGTTATTCAAATAATGAGAAGAGTTGTAATAACTGGTTTAGGAGTAGTTTCTTGTTTAGGAAATAATCAAGAAGAAGTTCATCAATCTTTATTAAATTCAAAGTCAGGAATCTCATTTGCTGAGGAATATAAAGAGCATAATTTAAAAAGTCATGTGCATGGCAAGCCAAACATCAAACTTGAAGATCACATAGATAGAAAGACAATTCGATTTATGGGTTCAGGCTCAGCTTATAAC